>JACCDG011777366.1_pt1 | contig 141305 bp, 145 predicted proteins | sample 7442471 | NCBI WGS metagenome assembly JACCDG01 (sample SAMN15323444, study PRJNA562643) | freshwater metagenome | isolation source: river surface water | place: USA:Blue River Watershed | collected 2017-08-17
ACCGGTGGTGGTATATGTTTTGGTCACAGACGCAGCTGAACCAGTGAGGCTGTCAGTGCCACTCCAGGAATAGCTATATGGTGCGGTGCCGCCCACCACAGACGCGCTCCAGGTAGCAGATTGACCCAATGACACTGCCGCCACTGATGAACTACATGAAACCGTAAGATATTCACCAAATGCTGCTTGAACCAAACGACTATTACTAATAAGGTCAACAACTCCTGAATTAATGAAAGTCACCACCAAAACCATTAACAATCCTATGTGTCTTTCGTACTTTTGAAACAATAAAGGCATATATGTAATAAAACCAAAATGGCTACAAACCGAGATGAGGGAACCAAACCTATGCACGTCAAAACAATCACGCCAGAAGCTACATGAAAATAGTTATTTTGTCAAATATTTAAGGATGTATCTTTAATATCAATCGTTACATTAAATATTAAGGTGATTTAAAATAAAAAGAATAAAAATCACCCCCGCATAGTCATACAGGGGTGATGTAGTCCTAGAAAATACTCTAGGGCAATTCGATGGCTCGAAAAAAAAGCCTAGGGTACTTCCCGGAAACCAGGTGGTAAGTGATCCGGTTGGGACCCAATTCGAACGACTCGAAGTAGGGCTTTTGCATCGGCCTCCACGAATCACTCCGAGATGAGCCCGGGCTTTCCGTGGTCACCTGCACCTGCCAAGTACCGCCCGAAGGGAAATAAAACGTTACTTTAACAAGTCCGGTTGTTCGCTCAATGGCGACGGTGAACTGAGGATCAAATGGTGCTTGGGCATTCGAGTGGTTGGCAAAAATCGCCAACACAAACAACAGCAAAACTGCGCGCTTCATAGTGAGTCCTTTTTTTATTGTGATGTTTCAAACACTGTATTCCACATAGAACTAAATCACACTTTTATGATTTTAGTCAAGTTTTGGACTCATTACTGCCATTTATTCTTAAGCAAAACAGCACAAAACATTTCACCGGAAATTAATTAGTTGCAACAACCTTAAGAGATGTTGCGCCAACAAAGATTGCTTCTACAACAAATCGTTCTGCCTTTTTACCAAAGGTGTTGCAAGTCGAGAGTGTAATCATGCGCCGAGAAGTATTAAACGATATCAACTCTTCATCAGCAGTCGTTAAACGTACCGATGATACTCGATATCGAAAACGTGTATCTGTACTATCAAGATATATATCATCGCCCAATCGGACGTACTCAAGATTATTAAACGCTTTATATGCAGGGTTATTTACAACTGGTAAATGTGAGCTGTGTCCAAAAAAAAGCATGTTATTACGCGCACCCAATACACCAGAATTAGGATATAACACGACACCTTTAGTGAGGGCCTCATCGAGCGTATCAACATCAGTACTAGCAGGGCTCACAATAGGTACCTCAATATTAGCAATAGGAATAGATACGCGAATCGGCAATGATGGATTGTTTTGTATCGGTACCGGCAACCAATCAATACCTCGATCTGCAATCACGACACCCGGACGAACCGACACAGAACTTGTTGCTGATACCGACGCACGAAACACACCATCATCAACCGTAGTGCTGGGGGGAGGTAGCACTGCCACCAACGCAGCTTCATCAAAAGAAAAAAGTGTCATCGTCCACACATATACCCGATGCGGTAGCTCATACACTCCTTGTGGAACCATATTTAAACTCAACAAAACGCTAAACGTAAGCAAGAACGAAACAATAAAAGTACGAAAAAAACGCCACAAAGATAATCCTTTCTGTGGATCTTGTGTCGTATCAGTAAACGAGGTTGACAAATATTTCATTAAATGATAGATTCCTGCTGCTTGGATCGGCTCATCTTTTACTTCCAGAAATAGACCAACCAAATAACAGACAATCATCTATATACATCAGATTAGATAATTTGTCAATATATTTGATTTAACCATTTTACACACATCTTATGTCAAAAAACGAAAAAGAAATCTCTGTTGGCAACGGTACAATTTCCACTTTTTCTAAAGAAAAAAACCGATCACTTTTCGCTATCATTGGTGTATCGTTAATCATTATTGCAACAGGGGCATTGTTTACATTTTCATTACACCTTTTCCCTACATTAAATGAACGCGTTGCCTCACTCGCGGCGATATTACTCTTTCAAAGTGAACCAACCCCTTCAACACCCACTGAATCAATTGATCTTGCTACTTCAACCTCTTATACCATTGAAAAAATAATTGCCACAACGACAGCAACCACAACCCCGGCATCATCACGTCCCATAAAAAATGAGAAGTTAATAAGTGAGAAGTCACTTGTAAGCTCAACGGTAGTCAAAACAACACCAACACCTATTATTGAACCCGGACCAGTTACCACAAACACCTACCCTCTCAAGAGTACGTCAACAATACAAACCACACACACAGGTCGCATTGATTTGGCATCAGAAATTATTGAAATTGGCATCCTTGATCGCATCAGTGGCACATTTACTCCAGCCACAAGCTTCAAATCAACCGACCGCATTGCGGTACGCTTCCGGGTTCAAAACACTGGCGGCCGAGAGAGTGGCTCATGGTACTTCAATGCGGCACTCCCCACCTTTCCCTCACACATCTTCACAAGTGACAGCCAACAATCACTCCTACCCGGCGCACACATCGAATATACACTTGGTTTTGACAACGTAAACATGACCGCATTAACTCGAGAATTTGTAATAAACGCTGATCCAGCAAATTCAATCGGTGAAGCAACTGAGACGAACAATATCGCACGGATATCTATCAATCCAGTTACTCAATAAAACAACAAAAAACACCTCAGTGAAGAGGTGTTTTTTGTTGTTTAAATATCCAATGTCGCGTATTTCGCATTACTCTGAATAAATGACTTACGAGCAGGCACGTCTGTTCCCATAAGCATATCAAATACCGCATCAGCTTCTTGTCCATCATCAATAGTCACACGCTTTAAAATGCGTCGCGCAGGATCCATAGTCGTCTCCCAGAGCTCTTCAGCATTCATTTCACCCAAACCTTTGTAGCGTTGAATAGAAATTTTATGTGCCCTTTTTGGATCAACCTCTTCACCCTCTACAACCTCAATCGACTCTCCTGGCTCAGACATCTCAATTGCACCCCCTTCGGCAACATTATGAGCCTTCAAATATTTTTTCTTCTCTTCGTCTGAATAGATATACGTAATTTCTTTGCCCCGCTTTATCTTATAGAGCGGTGACTGCGCAATGTACACATACCCACCCTCAACGAGCGGTCTAAAATGGCGGTAGAACAAAGTAAGTAACAATGTCCGAATATGTTCACCATCAACGTCAGCATCAGTTGCAATAATAAGTTTGTGGTAACGAAGTTTCGTCACATCAAAGGTGTCTCCAATTGCCGTACCGAAAGCAACAACCAAATTTCTAATCTGCTCTGAGGCAAGCATTTTATCGAGCCGCGCACGTTCAATATTCAGAATCTTTCCACGCAACGGGAGTACTGCTTGTGTACGACGATCACGGCCCGTCTTTGCAGTACCACCAGCCGAATCACCCTCTACAATAAACAATTCTGAATCAGCCGCTTCTTTTGCTTGACAATCAGCCAATTTGCCCGGAAGAGTCATACCTTCAAGCGCCCCCTTACGCAACACAGAATCCTTAGCTGCTTTAGCTGCCTTGCGAGCTCGCATCGCGAGCAGTGACTTATTCACAATCGCCTTTGCGTCTTCAGGATTTTCTTCAAGAAACGAAGCGAAAGTCTCATTCATAACCGTCTCTACCATGCCACGCGCTTCAACCGTACCAAGCTTAGCTTTCGTCTGCCCTTCAAACTGAATTTCACGCAGTTTTACCGAAATAACCGCAGTCAAGCCCTCAAGTACGTCATCTCCAGTAAACGTATCCGCCTCGTCCTTCACCCACCCTTCCTTTTTAGCATAACTATTCAGTGAGCGTGTAAGAGCAGTTTTAAAACCGGTAATATGTGTACCACCCTCAGGGTTATAAATATTATTTGCAAACCCCATCACACGAGATGAAACATCATCGACATATTGCAATGAAACCTCAACCGTCTCATATTCAGTAGTTTTCTTTTCTATATAAAACACATTCTTATGTACAGGCTTTTGGTACTGATTATAGAAACGAATCAATGAAGCCAAACCACCCTCAAAATAAAATGAATACGAGGCCACAGGAAGCGACAACTCACGGAAATACATCACATCAGCCAAATCGATCTCTTTACCAAATGCTCGTGCATCAAACACAGAGATACGCAGGCCTTTGACTAAATACGCCTGTTGACGCATGTGGTTCACGACACGATTCCAATCGTAATTGATTTCAGGGAAAATTTCAGGATCTGCATCGAACGTTACAATAGTGCCATGCACTTTTGAATCACCAATCCTTTTGACACGCGCCTGTGCTTTCCCTCGCACATATTCTTGGTGATACACCCCCCCATCCTTGTGAACAACCACTTCCATCCAGCGAGATAGTGCGTTCACTACCGAGGCACCAACACCATGAAGACCCCCGGATACTTTATACCCCTCCCCACCAAACTTACCTCCCGCATGGAGCGTGGTCATAATTGTTTCAAGTGCTGATACTTTTGTCTGTTTGTGAATATCAACCGGAATACCACGACCATTATCTACCACGCGAACTTTATTCCCTGGTAACAATGCAATTTCAATATCATCACAATACCCACCCATAGCCTCATCACGACTGTTGTCAAAAATCTCAGTGATCAGATGATGTAATCCATCCGGACCTGTCGTCCCGATATACATACCAGGACGCTTACGTACCGGTTCCAAACCCTCAAGTACGGTAATAGACGACGCATCATAATGATGACTACTACTATTCTTTTTTGTATTGTCTTCTTTTTTTGCCATGAAGTATGAATTATTCAAAAGAAAAAGTGGCCAAAACAACCTCCTTTTTATGTCACTATTTTACCAAAATAAGCTTATAGAATAAAGGGAAAAAGCTTACATTATCATCCCAAAAATAAACTTTTAAACCCGATTGACACGCCAAACGAAATACCGTAAACAAAAGGCTATACAGGGCCCCTCTTTAAACCCCACGTACTCTTTTTTACAAAAATTGACTTTTTATATATTTAATTTATAAAAAGCGATCACCCCGACTAAATTACACTTATTACGAGAACATATCCGGAACAGTGGTTTTATCGAACCTTCCACCCATCATGCTGGTGTATCGCATCAGACACGTCCTGCATGTAGCCATTCACTTCTTCGTCAGTAAGCGTACGATCCATAGCTTGAAAAATAAGACGAAATGCGTAAGACATTTTCACTCCACCATCTGTATCTTTCTTTTCAAAAACATCAAACAACCGGTGCGTTTTCATGAGTGGACCAATCGCCGGACTCATCACTCTCCACACATCATCAGCGGTCACATTACGTGGCACCAATACGGCAATATCCCTTGCAATAAAAGGATACAAAGAGAACGGTACAAAACGTGTTGCGATTTTTTGTGGTAAGTGAATATCCCACGTCGTTGGCTCCGGCAGTGCAGCAAAAAGCGCATCGAGATTACACTCAAGAATGCCGTCTTCTTTATTTATAGTCCCAATAGCGTTACCTGAGAGTAATATAATGCCTCCCGTATCATCCACAGTACAAACAGTCGAAAGGGGTGCACCAAGATATAACACAAACGCATCTCGCAGCTCGCGAATACGTTCGTTTACACTCTTTTCTTTTTTGCTCTTTACTCCCGCAATACCAACACACAGATGATGCTCCTCCCCTTTTGCGGTGAAAATTTTGCCTATCTCAAATATTTTTACCTCATCAATACCCAACAGCGGCATCATGGTGCTATTAAACGAGAGTGAGCGGCGCATACCGGACAATAAATCTGCGCGCAGATACCGCTTGTCTTCCGCCAGTGGTTTTTCAATCTCTCGTTCACCTTGTTCATCAAAAGATGACGTATACACCTCTGAATAGCCCTGTGAAAGCAGGAGGTTTCGAATGTTATATTCCCAATACAAAGCCTTGTGAGGCGCTGGCGGCGCTACAACCTGCGGAATACTCTCGGTGATAGAGTCATACCCTTTCAATCGCCCCATCTCTTCTACCACATCCTCAAGTCGAGTGATATCCAAACGATACGCGGGCGGCACGATCGTGAGACGATCACCCTCCCCCGCGACTGATACCGCAAGATACGCGAGCGTATCTTTCACTTCTTGTGCAGTCAGTGACACACCGAGCCTTCTAGAAACATCAGTGGCAGAAATAGTAAAAGAGATAGCTGGCGGTGGTGCCTCATGTACATCAACCAGTTCGCCAAACGAGACACCAGGCAAGAGCGTCTGTAATAACGCGGAAAATTCAGCCATAGCAATTTCCGGGGACACAAACGGCAAACCATTTTCGAAACGTTTTGAAGCATCGGTGCGAATACCAACAGCAAAAGACGTCTTGCGTAAGAGTACCGGATTGAAATGTGCCGCCTCAAGAATAAGCCGTGTTGTTGTACCAGTAACTGCTGCACGCGTACCCCCCTTGATACCTGCAATACCGAGGGGCCCTACCTCATCAGCGATTACCAGCATGGACGGATCTAATACCACATCTTTGCCATCGAGCGTGCGTATCTGTTCACCTTTTTGGGCACGTCGAATAACTATGGTCCCGACCACTTTATCGGCATCAAATGCATGGAGTGGTTGCCCCATATCAAACATGACGTAGTTTGCCGCATCGACAACCGGATTAATTGAACGCTGTCCGATAGCTGCCAACCGTTCTGCTAACCAGGCAGGAGATACTGTCATGGTGACCCCCTCAACTCGTCGCCCGATATAGCGAGTACAATCCTCTGCATCTGCAATCGAAATAGCGAGATCGGGGACCTGTGCCACAGAAACCATTGGCACATCCGGTATCACCGCTTCTGTTTTCATAGCCGCAGCAAGTTCACGAGCCACCCCGCGATGGGAGAGTGCGTAGTGCGCACGATCCGGCAACACCTTCACATCAATTAACACGTCATCTTCTTTTTTTTCGACACGCTCAACTTCAAACGCATGGAATGTAAACAGATCAACAACCTCCTCAAAACGAGGGAGTTTTTTCTTGAAATATATCTGGAGCCACGCGTAAGAGACAATCATAGTTTTGTTTCGTTAATGCAGACAAATCGCGGAACCTTTTTTCCATCAACATCGACCATGCTCTCAAAGAGTGCCCGTGGTCGAACCCAAAACTGTGCGACTGGATTCTCGTACAACGCCTCGTACACCACCATATCCTCCTGTGTCTCTGAGTGCTTTGCAAGCATATGTACTCGATACGTACGGCCTGTTTTTGTATGTCGATATGTTCCCAATTGCATAATTTAGAATTGTTGTACCAAACGAAGATCGCCTGAATAGAGATAACGAATGTCAGGAATTTCATACTTAATCATAATGAGACGATCTAGACCGCATGCAAACGCCCAACCTTGCCAATGTGCCGGATCAATACCTCCCGCGCGTAAAACATTTGGATGAACCAATCCCGAACCAATCACCTCCAACCATCGCCCTTTCCATTTCATATCTACCTCAAGCGATGGTTCAGTAAAGGGGAAAAAACTTGGCCGAAATCGAACCTCAATATCACTACCAAAATAATCGCGAAGAAAGTGTGTAATAAAACCCTTTAAATCAGCAATTGAAGCCTGTTTATCAACACACAGCCATTCAATCTGGTGAAATTGAGCTTCATGTGTTGCATCAGTTGCCTCATTACGAAAAACCTTCCCAGGATACATAATTTTAATTGGCGGCTTATGTTTTTCCATGTAGCGAATTTGGATACCAGAAACATGGGTGCGGAGTAGCTCCCCTTTTTCTATTGGTTTCAACCATAAGGTATCTTGCATATCACGAGCAGGATGATCTTTAGGAACATTCAGTCCATCAAAATTATGAAACTCGTCTTCAATTTCAGGCCCAAGAGCAATAACAAATCCCCATTTCTCAAATATGACACGAATATCATTAATTGCCCTTGAAATCAGATGTATATGACCTTCTTGATTCATAGCCATCAGTATATAGAAAAAAAACGTTTTTCAGAAGACCACCCATCTAGAGCCACCTCCCAGGCTTGAACTGGGGACCTACTGTTTACAAAACAGTTGCTCTACCAACTGAGCTAAGGTGGCACACTAACCAGAACTACACAGTACCGTCTCTTACAAAAAAAGTCTATGAAGATTTCTGGTCGCTACTATTATGTAATGTATGCTTGTGATCAATGATAGTTTTAAGAAAGTGAGACACAGGACCACGTGGAGCCAGTGTCGCATGACGGCGTTCCGCAATATCACGAAGCATCACAGAAAACTTTCGTACTTTAATAATCATAATTGCCAGTAATGCCCGGGTAATTTTAGCAGAAAAAGCAATCCCTTCGTGCCAAAGACAGATCATACGATGCCCTAGAGCATCTGCTTTTGCAACTATTAACACATCTGATTGAGTACGCAAACGACTAAAGACTAATCGCCTTCCCACACGACGCTCTAAAAACACCAAACTAAATAGTGCAAAAAGTGCCGCAAGCGAACCATAAAAAATAGCAACCGTGACCATAAAATAATACTACGCAGCAAATCGAGCAAATCGAGATAGCTCGATCTTTTCACCAAACTTGTGTATCGATGTCTCCAATAGCTGACTAATAGTTTGTTCAGGATTCTTAATAAACGATTGTTCTAACAAAACTCGCTCTTTAAAATAAGCAGTAACCTTGCCTTCAAGGATTTTTTCCTTCATGCCAGCAGGCTTACCAGCAACCTCCTTTTCAAACGCTTGCTCAGCTTCTTTTTTTGCCTCTTCAGGAATATCTGCAACTGTGCGATATTCAGGATTTGATGCGGCAATATGCATTGCTATATCATATGCAAGCTTTCGAAAATCATCATTACGAGATACGAAATCAGTCTCGCAACGAAGCTCCACCATCGCACCTACAGTTCCTTCCCCATGCACATACGCCGCAACAGCAGCAGAAGCAAACGTACGATCCGACTTCTTACCCGCGACCTCTGCACCTTTCTTTTTAAGTAAAATAAGAGCCTTTTCTATATCACCACCCGCCTCTTCAAGGGCCTTTTTACACTGCATAATAGAAATACCCGTCTTATCACGAAGCTCTTTTACAAGTTCAGTTGTAATCTTTGATGACATATAAGTATAAGTGTGAAGTAAAGAAAAACTTCTAAAAAGAAGTCGCGCGTGTATAAACTTAGTATATCACAACACGGGAGCGACCTTATCCTCGCTTTACTGATTCAATCGGCTTAGCGCTTTTAAGCCCTTCTTCATAGGCTTCAACAAACAATGCTACTGCAAATTCAATACTTTTAATCGCCGCATCATTACCCAACATCGGTACATCAACCAAAGAGAGATCACAATCAGAACTAGAAAAAGATACGACGGGTACGCGCGTTGCTTTTGCCTCTTTTACTGCAATGTGTTCACGAGCCGCATCAACAACAAAAAGTACGTGTGGCTTGCCCTTCAATGGCACAAGACCATTAAATAACTTGGCGAGTCGCTCAATCTCACGATCAAGCATCAACCGTTCACGTTTAGTGTACTTAGTAAATTCACCACGTTCACGCTCGGATCGGAGTGTCTCCAATCGTTCAACACGACTTCTAATTTCAGAAAAATTCGTGAGCGTTCCACCAATCCAACGACCTGCAATATACGGCATGCCGAGGCGTTCAGCTGCTGCTTTCACAATTTCTCGAGCTTCACCTTTTCCAGCAGCAAAAAGTACCGTTTTACGCTCCATACCCAATGCTTTTGCATGTGCGGCAGCTTGATCAAAAAGCTTTGAAACTTTCTCAAGATCAAAAATCTCGACACGATTCTTACGTCCAAAAATATACGGACTTACCGTTGGGTGACGACGGGCTCTTGATAAACCAAAATGCGCTCCGATGGAAAAGAGTCGCTCAATAACAGGCGTTATAGGAAATGTGGTTGTTATTTTATCTTTCATATGGCGTGGGGGTGATTCTAACAGAAAGTTGAAAACCAAGCAACCAATAACCTCTTTCTATCTTATTCATCGTCACTAACATGGTCAGTACTCATTTGTTCTGGATAAGTGGCAGCCTCTGCTAAACTATCAAATATAGGATCCAATTCTCCGGCTAAAATACGCTCAATATTATGCCATGACTGCTTAATACGGTGGTCAGTAATACGATCTTGTAAGAAATTATAAGTCCGAATTTTTTCTGAACGATCTGCTGTTCCAATTTGGGAACGACGCTCGTGTGCGTATTTTTTGGCATCTGCTTCCTCTTGTATTTGTTCAAGTTTAGCCATCAAGACCGAAAGTGCACGATCACGATTTTTCGCTTGACTCCGCTCAGAAGTACAACGCACCGCTAGCCCTGTCGGCTTATGAATCAAACGAACCGCAGTTTCAACTTTATTAACATTTTGACCACCCTTACCGCCAGCTCGAGAAAATTCAATCTCGAGATCACTTTCTTTAATCTCGATTGTATGCTTTTTACGCACAGGCATTACAGCGACTGAAGCTGTCGATGTATGTACTCGACCTGACTTTTCAGTAGTTGGAACTCGTTGAATACGATGCACACCTGTTTCAAATCGAAGCGTTTCATACACCCCTTTACCTTTCACCTCAAACGAAGCTTCTTTATATCCTCCGATATCGGACTTTGACTCATCAAGTACAAGAAAAGACCACTCCCGGCGTTTCGCATATTCTTGATACATAGTTGCCAATACCTTCGCAAATAAAGCCGCTTCATCACCACCCGCACCAGCACGAACTTCAAGGATAATTTCATTAGGAAACGCCTCTTCGTGCTCTTCTTCTTTAAGAATCGAATCAATTTGATCGATAATCACTTTTTTCTCACTCTTAATACGGGCGATCTCTTCTTCAGCAAGCGCCTTCATGGCAGGATCTGCTCCAAGAGACAACGCTTCAGCCTCCATTTTCTCATATTCAGCAAGCGTTGTTGCAAGGTGCGCTGTTTTTGAATTTGTCTTATATTCATCCTTCATAAAAAACAACAAACGCGACATGAATCACGGTCGCGATAAAACATGAGCGAGTCCTACTTTTTGGCAACAGCTTTCTTGCTCACACGTGCCTTGAAACGCTCAACGCGGCCAGCCGTATCGATAATTTTGTCAGCACCTGTATAAAAAGGATGGCACGTGCTACAAATTTCTACAGCAATTGCCTCCTTTGTTGATCCAACAGTAAAAGAAGCTCCGCAAGCACACGTCACAGCGGCATTTGAAAAATGGTTCGGGTGGATATCTTTCTTCATAGAAAGCTTATCCTACCACATTAGTTGTCAGCCTGCAATATATTAATCTGTTTTTGGTATGTATCAGCAAGCTCCATCACATCATCACCATAAAATGCATATTGTGGCTTAGTTGCATTCTTCCATCCAGCCAAATATCGGAGTGCGGCTAGACGTTCTGCTTGGCGTGTTCCCTTACTAGCACCGTTATCTGCAAGCAAAATAGCCGCAGCCATAAACGCATCTTCAGGATCCCATGGATTTGGAGGATTGTTTCCTGTTGCTTTTGCAATACGTTCTTCATACAAAACCCACGTTGAAGGAATAAACTGAGCAGGACCCATCGCACCTCCATACCCGTACCATGGCTTCTTACTGACTGGCATATCATCAGGATTCAATCCTAACCGCTTAGTAATATCCATAAACGGAATTGTATCGCGAGGTGCCTTCATATCAACACGCCAATTACCTGTTCCAACATTTTGTCCAAGATTTGATTCTTCAGCAATAATACCAAGAATAAACGCCGGTCGAACATTCATCTTATTCCCCGCTTTTACCGCATATTCGTATGCTTTTTCAAACGGAATAGCTGCCGAGCCTCGCAAACTAAACAACTCAGTTCGAATTTGAGCAGCAGTTTTTTCCTTTTCTTTTATTATCTTTTGATATAATGCCTCTTGCCCCTTAGACTCTTTTAAAATAACCTGTTTTTGTCGCTCTCGTTCTTGAATTTTCTGAGCTTCTACCTGCTGCAATTTTCTTAAACCTTCTTCTTCTGCAACCTTCGACTCAAGTTCTTCTTTCTCTTTCTGTGTTACCTCTTTAGTGGTTGTAAGTTCACGAAAAGAAGCATTGAGTGATTGTTTAATGGAAGCGAAAGCATCGATATCACTAAAAAATTCAGATAGTTCACGATTCGATAACACCACTTCTGCAAATGTGTACTCATCAATCTCATTTGTTTTGCGTATCAATTGCGCCAATGATTCACGTTCACGCTGTAATTTCTCATTTAAATTATCAATAACCCCTTCTTTACCGTCAATGTCGCCGCGTAACCGTTCAATAACCAGCGTACGTGCCCTAATAGAAAGACGTGCTTTTTCAATGTTTGCAGTGAGAATGGCGACATCTCGCTCAAGCGTCACCGTCTCTCGTTGTTTACTCTCAAGTACTGTTCGCTGTGTCTCAATCTCTTCTTGAAGAATTGCAAGATTTCGCTCGAGCTCAGCTCGCCTATCCGCCACCAACGTTCCTACTGGAACATTTTGTTGTGCATGTACCGTAAAAAAAGAAAGGAGAAAGAAACCGCACAAAAAAATACCTGTTTTACAAACCGGATATATACGCACCATGCATACATTATAACAGAAATGCTATAACATCTTGGGATACCACCGACACTTCTGTGTTACGCAAACAAAAACGTTGATTTACTTTGTAGTAACAGTATCAGTCGAGGCACTTTCGGCACCTTCTTCCTCAACCTTACCCTTCTTTTCAACTTCAATCTGAGAAATATCCATAACTGGCTGATCAACCTCCTCCTTATACTCAGCAACAGATGCGATAACCTCTTCTGGTTTAGCGACCAAAGTAACACCTGATGGAAGAATAACGTCTTTTGCAAGAATTTGACTATCTAGTGTCACCAACGCGCCAATATCTACAGAGAGCTGACTAGGCAAATCTTTTGGTAGCGCTTCAATTTCCAAATCGTGAAGCACTTTGACCAATGTCCCACCTAAATCTTTCACCGCGGCCGCGACACCGATGAATTCAATTGGTACTTTTACTTTTACTTTTCGATCTTTTTCAAGTACGTAAAAATCAACATGGGATACATCATCAGTAACCGGATGACGCTTCACCTCTTGAATCAAGACGTCATGGACTCCCCATGAACCCTCGAGAGCAAAAACAGTCGATTCACTCGATGTTGCTAATACCTTATCAAATGCTTTCTTCTCAATAATGATAGGTTGACTCGTCTCTTTCCGGCCATAGAAAACAGCGGGTACGCCACCTTTTGCACGAATATGATCAACGTTTTTTGCGACGTCCCGGACCTCAGCTTTAATACTAATCATAGTGAAAAAGAATTATACACGAGAAACAACAATTAGCAACATGAAGCAACTTCACCAACTCTACCAACACTTAGGGCTATCAAAAAAATCAGGACCTTGAGTGCCACTAATAGCACCACAGTAAAGAGTTTCTGGTACTTGCAGACCAGGTCCAATATCTACAGGAGATAGTGGTATATCAGTGACTACATACGACCGTTCAGTCGGTTCAAGAGAAGCCGGATTATACATATCATCAGATGAGAGAATCACCGGTCCCTCCGGGCCACAGAGGGCCTGTAACTTATAGTGAACACCTGTTGATTTATATCGATATGTCACGCGCCTTGATGCAGTACAAGTCACATCCGTCTGAGTTGGAAAAAGGTTAGCTCGTGGATCAACTGGCAACGCACGGGGATAGAATCCGCTACTCACCAGTGCTGGTATCCAATTGCCACTATTGGTACGTTGAAACGGGTTTGAGGGATGCGAGTAAAACCAGTATTGATTATTTAAAACAGTTGGACACAAACCTACACCAGTATTAGACACAAACCCTCCAACCACACATGTCGATGGGTATTGTTTATACTTTGCATAATATTGTTCAAGTGCAATCTGTAATTCTTGTAAATGTGCACGTCGCACCTCATTTCTAATTTTATAACGATACGTTAAAAAATTAGGCATCACTAACGCAGCTAACAATCCAATCACTACAAACACCACCACAAGCTCTATGAGAGTAAATCCTTTTTTTTGTATTAATACACGTCGCGTCATAATATATTACGTATACACAGGTGAAATTGGGGGCTTACCCATAAGAACTGCAATAATGTTTTGGGCTGCAGATATTGACATAGAAACACGTGATGCAGTTGTTGATGATGCAATATGCGGCGTTATAATAACATTTTCTAACACAGACAACCCTTCAGTAAGTTGTGGCTCGTGCTCAAACACGTCGAGTCCTGCTCCGCTGATCACTCCACTCCGCAACGCATGGACTAATGCAACTTCATCGATAACAGCACCACGAGACGTATTGATAAGCAATGCTTCGCGCTTCATAAGGGACAATCGTCGTTGATCAATAAGATGTTTTGTTGTTGGTAGAAGTGGAACGTGAATAGACACAAAATCAGCTACCGGCAACAACGCATCAACAGTAGGGACGTAAACTGCTCCATATTCCTGCTCAAGAGATTCATTACGTTGTACATCAAAATATACCACCTTCATCAAAAAACCACGTGTTGCGCGTCGAACCACCTCAGCTCCAATTTTTCCTGTGCCGATAATACCAAATGTCTTACCTGAAAGCTCGACTCCATGAAACAACATCGGGTCAAATCCTGTATATATTCCTGAGCGAACAAAGCGATCTGCTTGCGTAAGCTTACAAGCAAGTGCAAGTAACAACGAAAGCGTAAATTCCGCGACACGTTCAGCGCCACCACCCACTGTATTAGTAAGATATACACCTTTCGCTTTTGCTGCCTCAATTGAAAAGTTATTGAACCCAATAGCGTAATTAGCAAAAATTTTTACTGATGGTGCCGCCGCAATAACCGCCTCATCAATCACGTCAGTAAGTTGACTCAATACTGCATCATAAGGCTCTCGTGAGAGCGCAGTTATTAATTCGTCCTTTGTTAATGGACGGGCAAGTTCACTCACAACCACCCGATGTCCCGCTTCTTTTAAGAGCAGAATACCCGCATCAGGAATTTTTCTAGTAACAAAAACAGACGACATTTTTTAAAAAAGGTTATTGAATAGTTTTAGTTTTTCCATCACCACTGTCTGCACCGCACGTTGTGCTAAAGCCAGGTATTTGTACGGCGCAACCTCATCAGGATGATCAACAAACGCCACCTCAAGTCCCCGACGAAAGGCGACTCGTATCTCAGTATTAATGTGCACAATGGCAATACCAGCCGCAATTGATTGCTTGAAATCTTCGATAGAATTACCCGAGCCACCGTGAAGCACCAGTGGCACGCGCGCGGCCATGGCTACCGCACGGACTGTCTCAATGTTAAGCGCTGGATCAACCCCACCCTTAAGCATGCCATGAAAATTCCCTACTGCTGGAGCAAGCAAATCGACCCCAGTGTCTTGTACAAACCGCGCTGCATCTTCAGGTTTAGTAAGTCCCGTTGCTAAATCAACTCCCTCAGGAATTGCGTCCAAAACTTTACTTGATTGTCCGATATATCCAAGCTCGCCCTCAATGAGTACGTCTCTTCCGCTGTTCCGTGCATAAGCAACTACCCGTTGCGTTTCACGAATATTTTCATCAAGTGATAATTTCGCGCCATCAAAAATAACCGAATCAAAACCCGCATCAATCGCCTCTTTTACTTTTTCAAACGAATAAGTATGATCGGCATTTAAGAAAATTGGGTATGTATCGCGTTCCCGTATCGATCGCACCACAGCCGCGATCTCAGTTACACCTGTAAACATGCGTTCTCCTTCGGATACACCAATAATGACTGGGACTCCTAGTACTCGCGCGGCATCATATATTGCGTGAACTACTTCTAAATTAGATGTATTAAAATGCCCCACCGCAACCTTTCGGATAGTCGCATCATGTACCACCTCTCGAAGCGTTTGCATACAAAAAGTATACCACCTAACTATGAATAATATAAAAAGAATCCGCTGAAAACCCTTAGGTCTCCAAAGAATGTAATGCTACAACACGAGATACTTTTACCACCGACTCTTCAAAACATACCATTCACACTCTATATTGCCTCACAAACCATACATAGAGCTACATATAGGAATTTAAAAGCTCAATAACCTCTTGCGCATTCTCTGTTTCCATCAACTTCATACGTAATTCTTTTGCACCATCAAATCCTTGTACATAGGCTTTAAAATGTTTTTTCATGACCGCGAAACTTTTTCGTGCCGCTACTAATTCATCAAACAAACACACATGCTCGCACAGCACGCGCATCTTTTCTTTTACCAAGGGACTCTTTTTTCGACGCGCATTAAACAACCAAGGATTTCCGAAAATCCCCCTCCCAATCATAACTCCGTCAGCACCCACCTCCCCTGCACGCTGACGACCTTCAACAATCGTTTTAACATCACCGTTACCAAAAATGAGTGTTGGCGATCCTACGGCGTCACGGATACGTACCGCCTCTCCAACATGTTCCCACCGAGCCGGAACTAATGACAACTCTTTGGTTGTACGTGCATGAATGGTAACCAAAGCAGGCTGAGCAGAAAGAAGCGCTGGTAACCATGTCGCAAGTTCGTTTTTTGAAGTACCGATACGTGTCTTTACAGATACTGGAACCTCTCTACCTTGAGGAGCGCCGCGCACGGCACCACGCTGCGCTGCTTTAATAAGTTCAATTGCAAGAGCAGGATGTTTGATAAGTGCGGCACCAGCACCCTGCTTCATAATAGAAACGTCAGGACACCCCATATTGATATCAATACCGTCAAAACCGAGATGAGCAACCAAAGCCGCCGCTTCTTCCATTTTTTGAGGATGCGCCGAAAAGAGCTGCGCCACAATCGGACGCTCTTCTTCTCCAAATACTAAATCCGTAAGCAACACATCCCGACCCGGACTCATCAACCCGTCGGCAGATACAAACTCAGTCCACATCACATCAGGCTTACCATACTGAGCAATCACACGCCGAAATGCCGCATCAGTCACATCAGCCATCGGTGCTAATACCATAAGCGGTCGTTTCTTTGCAGCTATTTTTTTCCAAAATCCGTACGACATAACAAAAAAGGAGCCTACCACAAGAAGAATGGTCTCGCTACCTATGTCAAATCACGTTCAACAAATTCAATACGCGCTCCAGGTCGTAATTGTCCTGAAACAATACGGTCAGCGATTACCTGCTCAACCTTCTCGGCAATTGCTCGGTTGAGTGGACGAGCACCAAACTTTGGATCAGTCCCCTGACGTGCTACATATTTCACCAACGCGTCATTTATCACGAGTGTATACCCTTTTTCCGCAATTCGTTCAGCAAATTTTGCTAATAACTGCCGTGCCACCATCTCAGTCAACGTAGCATTCATCGGATGAAACAACATAACACCATCAAAACGATTCAAAAGTTCTGGACGAAACATGTTCCGGCTAATAATAGTTTCAATAATGGTATTACGATGCTTTGTTATATCTTCGCCCGCCTCAGCAAGACGAAAAATCTCTTCGCTCGCCGCATTACTAGTCGCTATCAAAAATGCGGACCGCGCGTACACTCGCTTACCACGCGCGTCCGTAATGAATCCTTCATCCAATAACTGCAAAAATAGATCACGAATTGCTGACGATGCTTTTTCAAACTCATCAAATAAATACACAGCAAATGGCCTCTCACGAAGCTTTTCAGTCAATAACCCAGGATCACCTGCAGAAGTACCAATAAAACGACCGAGTGCATCAACGCCACTAAATTCAGACATATCAAATCGAACCATAGCCTGCTCACTTCCAAAATAGGCTTCGGCAAGGGCTTTTGCCGTTTCAGTCTTGCCAACGCCAGTTGGACCCAAAAAGAGGAACGAGCCCATGGGCTTTTGATCACTTCTAATACCTGACCGTGCGCGACGCATGGTTGATGCCACTGCGGTTACCACATCAGACTGTCCCACGACCCGTCGTCGAAGTAGATCTTCGAGTACTAAAAGTTTATCGCGCTCTTTGCCCGTAGGGATAGCACCCGGAACACCAGTCTTATTTTCAACTAATTGCTGCATCTCTGTAAGATCAACCACACCTCCACGACACCGAACCGCCGCTTCCATGAGTAAATCAGTCGCCTTATCAAGTGGTGCAATATCAGAAAATAGCTGGCGGGCAGATGTGACAGCAAACGCAATCGACGGGTAAGTAAAAAAAACATCTTGCCGTCGCTCAATATCCTCAGCGATACGTTGTAATGCAGACAAAAGTGCCGCGTCACCTTTATCAGACACAAGCACGCGCTCAAAATGTTGCATCAATGAAGCATCTTGCTCAAACGTCCGATGATATGAATCAGCATCAGTAAGTACAATCATATGTAAGTTTGTTGTACGTAAAAACTGATCAACCATAGAAAACAAATCAATATCATATGTCGCCAAGCTACGTATAAACGAACGAACGTTTGGCAACACGACGATCAAATTGCCAGCGTGCATAGCATCATAGAAGACTTTCTGCATTGACGCTTCAATGAGTGCTTTTGCTCCTCCAACGGCGATGATCTTTTCAGGGTCTAATAAAAATAATTTCTTGTGTTCAAGTGGTGGTAGTGCTTCACCACGTTCAATCAACCGAGACAACGCAACAGTAACCAAGAGTGACGATTCAGCATCTTCTGCAACCACAACAGCGTTCGCCCCTTGTGAACGAACCAAAACTGTCTCAAGCGATTCTGCTTCCTCCCTAAAGTACGAAAGAAGCGGTGTATTTGTTTTGTACACAGATGTATCAATAAGATATGAACCGTAACGCTCCAAAGAATATGCGCGGCCATATGAAAACGACGTCCCAAAAGCTGGCATGCGTCCCAAATAATCACGACTCCACCATCGGCGACGTTTTCTAATACGTGTTGTACTATCATGTACCCATCGCGCGGCTAATTGAAAAACAATATCACTGACCCCATGACTTCTCAGAAATGAGCGAAACGCTTCATCAGACGCATGAATCGTCCGCGCGTACTGTTCAATCGTAATAATTTCAGTATCAGGAAACAAGAGATCTCGCGCTTGTATAGTACGCCGGTTACTTACCAAAAATTCATGCACCGCTTGCTCAAAAATACCCACTCGCCGCAACACATGACTTCCAGTCACGCTTTGACAAAATGATCCGACCACATCGCGCTCATCAACCGCAAGGACCATATCAGCAACATCGATTGTGATAGGACCACGTGGAAATGGTTTAGGAATTTCACGAAGTACAGCAGACTCATCACTAAACAAAAGGGAGAAATAAAAACCATCAACAAGAACGAGAAAAAGCCACGTGGAAGCAAAGAGTAGAAAGAACCCGATACACTGTTCCTTAAGCAAGAATATAGGTAAGAACATTGGACCAACCGTAGATAACGCAGTACCCACCACAGGAAACTCTTCCGCAAGAAATATGACAGACGTTAATATAAACGTAAGCACACACCCCACAAATGATAAAAACTTTACTATGTGTCGCGTGCGATAAGACATAAGTGTGTCAAGAAAAAACGCAGGTGAATATTGAGTTGCAACACGTTGTATGTCAGCAAATGTCATAGTATGCCTAATGCGTTAACAAGACCAATAGTAGCTACAACGGGAATAATGAGTGGTAAAAAAATCCAAGACAAAAGAAGACATACCCACACCAAAAGTACCACTATTAAAAAAACAAAACCTATTAAAATCACAGGTATCCGTAACATCAAACCGACCACACGCATGATTATTGAGACTAAAAAAGCAGAACCTAAATCTCTTGGGAGAAAAGTCTTTGGTCGCTCATCTAAACGCTCAAATGGTGTCAATAAGTTAACGGTTAATTCAGAAATAGAAAAAAGTCGCCACATACCCCACAGAAAATTTATACACACACGAGAAATATCCTTCCATGCATGCACATAGTGCCACCACATGTATCGAACGCAAAAAGACACCACATCCATATATCACTATGGTACCACTCACTACAACATCTCTCGGTACTTGTTATCCACGCCCTACAACACGACACTTAAAAAGTATGAGGTGTGGTAGTGCTTATAGACTCACGGAATAATGCTTTTCCTTCAAAACGAACATCGATAGTCTGTAAACGTTGCTGCTTCAAAAGCTGTCCAACAGGAATTGTTGGATCTGTAATAAGTAATGCTAAACGAGCAAGTGCGGAGGAATACCCAGACGGACGACCAATCAAAATTTCTACATCCTGTTTTGTTATAACGCGCAATGAATCAATTTCATTAACATACACCTCTTTGGGTAACAATCCCATTGCAGTGAGCTCATACACCACATACAACACCTCATCAAAAGAAACCGTTGCGCGACCGTAGTGTGTACCAAGCACGTGCTCGCGTACATGTGTTGTTGAAGACAAAAAGAACCGAATAAAACCCGAACCATCAACGATTGGTGCTGGCGCAAACGCAAAACCAGTTTTATCAATCAACACGCAATGCTGAGGTTCGTCAAATTCACACCACAATGCATAGGGAGTTCGTTCGGTAACCACCACCGTAGCCACCTTATTGCGTAAAGAAAGCTCAACAGAAGCGACTCGTTCAGACGAAGATGCGAGCGCATCTATCACTTTCTTTTTAGGATAAAATAAACGGTGTGCCGCTGGAATAATACCAAAATAAGGTGTATGTGTTGCCGACGACACAACATGTGCAAGCATTGAACTCTCAAGTACTATGTTACCTGATACAGATACAGTCTCAATAACAAAAACAGGTAACCGGAGAAAAAATATCACAATCACACCTACTCCAAAAAAAGCAAACGTGATATCAATCACGCGCCCAATCAAACGTCGGCGTTTTTTATCCTTCAATCGCATCATAAATCACGCTATATCTAACGTTACAGATGTACAACCTTTGTTCCCATATATTTCTGAAGTATTTCAGGGATACGAACACCCCCGTCTGTTGTTTGATAATTTTCAATAATAGAAATAAGAAATCGTGGCGTCGCAAGTGCAGTTGAGTTCAACGAATGCACAAAACGCAACTTCCCTTCTTCATCCCGATAACGAATATTAAGGCGTCGAGTTTGAAAATCGTGAAAATAAGAGGCTGAATGTGACTCCCGATATCGTTTCTCGGAAGGATGCCACACTTCAATGTCATATTTTTTTACCTGACCTAAGCCTAAATCTCCACCACAGTTTGCAACCACGTGATACGGAATGCCGAGCCCTTGCACTAATTCTTCGGCGTTTTTAGTAATTTCTTCATGCAACTTAACACTCTCTTCGTGGCTTGCCTCACACAGCACCACTTGTTCCCATTTCATGAATTCATGAATACGAAATAGACCTTTGGTGTCTTTACCATGTGCACCCGCTTCGCGACGAAAACAAGGAGAAAAAGCAAGTATTTTAAGTGGTAATTTCTCTTTTGGAATAATCTCGTCTTGAAAATATCCCATGGTTGCAACTTCACCAGTCCCCGCAAGATAGTCCCCATCTTGCGTCTTATACAAATCTTCTTCACCATGTGGCAAATATCCTGTACCCAATAAGGTCTCACGACGCACCAAAGATGGAACAAACATCGGTACATAGCCCTTTTTCATCATGAAATCAAACACGTATTGCCACACCGCAAAATCAAGTGCTGCCCCCGGACCTTTCAAAAAATATCCGCGAAAACCAGCAACCTTTACGCCACGCTCAAAATCAGCCATCCCCAATTGTTCCATCAGTTCGTAGTGATTTTTTACAGGGAAATCAAACGAGGGTATGGTTCCCCACACCCGAACCTCTTTGTTCTGCGCATCACTATCACCTTCAGGAACAGACACGTCGGGCACATTCGGTATTGACAACATCAGCGTACGCCACTCATCAACAACCGTCTTTAATTCTGTTTCAAGGGTCCGCATATCTTCCTTGACTGTATGCATCTCCTCAATCATTGATACTCGCTCAGACGACTGAGCCGTCGCAATTTTCTTTGAAAATTCATTCTGCAACGCACGCTTTTCTTCAACCTTACTAGTCAGTGATCGACGCCGATCATCAAGCACAATAAGCGCATCTAGATCAACCACAAGGTGTTTCTTTTTTGCACCGGCTACAACAATATCTTTATTATCGCGAATGAATTTAATATCAAGCATATTGGTACCTACCATAGTAACAATAGTGGTACAATCGGACAAATGGCACCAGTGCCCATCACAATGCTCCCGAAGGAGAACTGGCCTCCGCTTCTCACCGAGATACCACAGCAGCCACCACATCTCTTTATAAAAGGTGCGATTCCTGATTGGAATCGCAAATTACTCACGGTCGTTGGTGCACGCAAATATTCGCCCTATGGAAAGGAGGTGTGTGAGCGACTTATTAAAGACCTCTCTGGCACATCCGTTACGATCGTCTCTGGCCTCGCACTTGGCATCGACACAATCGCACACACCGCAGCACTAGCTGCACAACTTCATACCATCGCAATTCCTGGTTCCGGTTTACATCAATCTGTGCTCTACCCCGCAAGCAACCACAGACTCGCAGAGCACATCACAGAAGCCGGTGGCGCACTCCTCTCAGAATTTAAACCTGATTTTAAAGCAACCGTATGGAGCTTCCCGCAACGAAATCGCATCATGGCAGGCATGTCACATGCCACACTGGTTATAGAAGCAGAGAAAAAATCAGGAACACTCATCACCGCGCGACTGGCGACCGAATACAACCGTGATGTCGGCACCATACCCGGATCTATTTTTTCACCACATACCGAGGGCCCGCATCTCCTGTTACGGCTAGGCGCTACGCCAATAACCTCCGCATCAGATATTCTTGAGATGCTACACCTGCAACAATCCCACGTATTAAAAAATCCCATCGATTGCTCACCTGAGGAACGCACGCTTCTAAATTTCCTTACCGAGCCTCGTTCACGTGAATCACTCGCACACGCATTACAAAAAACAATCACTGAAATAAATGCACTACTCTCCATAATGGAATTGAAAGATCTGGTGAAAGAAGAGTATGGCATGATACGACGCAGCTAATATTCAATACATAAAAACAAAAAAACAGCCCCTCTGCTTGTCCCCAATTTGCGCTTTTTATGAACCAGATGTAATACTTGCCCCAGCGTCACACCAAAAAGACGCCTTCTCTTCCATGAAATTACTCATTGTTGAGTCTCCCGCGAAAGCAAAAACTATCGAGAAATATCTTGATGGCAAATTTACTGTACGCGCTTCAGTTGGACACGTTCGCGATCTTCCCAAATCAAACAAAAAAGCAGTTGATATTGAACACGGTTTCAAACCACATTACGAAATTGCCAAAGGAAAAGAAAAAGTAGTGGCTGAACTTAAAAAACTCGCCGAGAGGGCGGATGAAGTCATTCTCGCAACCGACCCTGATCGTGAAGGCGAAGCAATTGCCTGGCATATTGCTGAAGTAACCAATCTTAAAAAACCCACACGTATTGTTTTTCATGAAATTACCAAAGACGCCGTGCAAGAAGCGTTGCAGCATCCGCGCCATATCGACACCAATCTCCGTAAAGCACAGGAGGCTCGACGCGTGCTCGACCGACTGGTTGGCTACGACCTGTCCGGTATCATTTGGAAAAAAGTCCGCTACGGACTATCGGCTGGACGCGTACAATCACCCGCTCTGCGTATCTTAGTTGAACGTGAACGCGAAATAAAAGCATTTAAGAGTGAGACATTCTGGGTGATCGTGGCACAGACAAAAACAAAAGACGGAAACACGATCCCCTTCATCTGCTCTATTCAACCAAAAGAAGAGCAGGAAGTTACTGCCATCCTCGATGCTGCAAAAAAATACCAGTGGGTAATTGCTTCCGTTGAAGAGTCTCAAACAAAACGTTCACCACGCCCACCGTTTATCACCTCAACACTACAACAAGCAGCCTCTTCACGGCTCGGACTCGCACCCTCCCGCACTATGTCACTCGCACAGCGCCTCTACGAAGCTGGGCACATTACCTACATGCGCACTGACAGCACTAATCTCTCAACTGTCGCACAAAAACAAATTCAAACAGAAATAGAAAAAAAGTACGGGGCCACACTCTACCAACCACACACCTTTACCAAAAAGAGCAAAAATGCACAAGAGGCGCACGAGGCTATTAGACCAACACACTTATCTCTCGAATCGGCAGGTACGGACGAAGCACAGAAACGTCTCTACCGTCTCATCTGGCAACGAACCGTCGCCTCCCAGATGGCTGATGCACAACTATTGCGCACGCGCATTACAGCGATGGTCGGAGACAACGTCACACCAGAATTTCATTCCGATGGTACGCGTGTGATATCCCCCGGCTGGCTCCTCGCTGATCCAGGCGCACGTGGTGAAGATGTTGAACTACCCAAGGTGTTACAAGGAGATACCATCACCCTTACCGAGATAACGAGCGAAGAAAAACATACACAACCACCACCACGATTCAGTGAGGCAGGTCTGGTTAAAGAGCTCGAAAAACGAGGTATCGGCAGACCATCCACCTACGCATCAATCATCAAGACGCTCGTCGACCGTGGTTACGTCACCAAAGAACAACGAGCACTTATCCCGACCGATACTGGAGAAGTAGTAAGTACATTTTTGGAAACAAATTTCCCCGAATATATAAACGACACCTTTACCGCGACTATGGAAGATAATCTTGATGCCATCGCCTCTGGAGATAAAGAATACGAAAAAACACTCACTGAATTCTACACACCATTTCACAAAGAGGTAAAATCGAAGGAAAAGGTTGCGAAAGCAACTAACCTTGGTGAAGCTGATCGATCAATCAAATGCCCTACCTGTGGCGGCCCCATGATTATTAAACTGGGTAAATCAGGAAAATTTCTCTCGTGCGAAAAATTCCCAGCATGTACCGGTGCGCGCATGATGAACGGTGATCCAATCGAAGGTCCTAAAGAGACTGGCGAGTTGTGTCCTGAGGATAGTGGCAAACTTATCGAACGTATTGGACGATTTGGAAAATTCATCGCCTGCGCAAACTACCCAAAGTGTAAATTCATAAAAAAAGATCCCGAACAAGAAGCTAAAGAAAAAACTGGTGTCCACTGTCCTGTATGTGGTACCGGTGAGATTGTTGAGCGACGTGGACGATTTGGACCGTTCTTCTCTTGCAACAACTATCCTAAGTGTAACTTCGCCATAAAAGCCCGGCCCACGGGACGTGTCTGTGGGGAATGTGGCTCCCTCATGATGGAAGGCACAAAAACAATACCAGAGCGATGTTCGAACAAAACCTGTATCCGCCATCGACCGGCAAAAAAAGCTTCTACAGAAACATAACATACCTAATCCGTAGGTATTACCCCTACACATGAACCCTCATCATCACTAACCAGATGCGGATAAATGTGCAGACATCATCCCCTCCACTCATACAAAACGACTACAAGCGACTGAGCAACGCGACGTGGAATCCTTGCCCTATGCACCCTACTGCACATATATTGACATAATAAACTTTCGATATATAATAATTCTTGGAATAAGTATGCACATTCCACAAACACACATCGGAGGATTACTTGAAAACGATATATATCGTGGTTGGTGACATCGGGGCCTGCAAAGAACTTTTGCCTGTGGCCACTTTACTCAAAAAAGAAAACTATTCAATCGTATGGGTAGCAGACCCACAAGGTAAAGCTCAGACCTTGCTCACGAGGGAACATATCCCGTTCATTACGGGAGAACCTATCCAACAGGAACCAAATCTTGTTTTGGTTGGCACCAGTGCAACCGCACGAGGCGCACAAATTAGTTGGAGCAATTTTGCCCGACAAAAAAACGTACCTCTCGTTTGGTACGAAGACGTATATGGAACAGCAGCAGTCTCCCTTGGAAGTGGCCCGGAACCAGACACTCTTATCGTCATCGATAAGAGTGCGGACCAAATCGCATCTACTCGTATGAAGTCAGCCAAAGTCCTTGTCGGCGGTAAACCCACCTACGAGGATTTACGAAGTCCCGCGCACAGAATAAAGCTGGCAAATGCTGGTAGAAAAAAATTGGGACTACAAGAGAATGAATGCATCACCTCATTTATCTCTTCAGGCGAAAATTCGGAACGGGTCAGAGCGCATATTCAAGCGCTGTACCCAGCGCTGAAAGGAAATAAAGTCATCATTCGACTCCATCCAAAACTTGCCGGGGAAGCAGCCGCCCTCATGGAACAAGCTTGCAACTTATTTGGCAATCAGCTCCTCGAGAGCTCATCTAGCGATACTCTGGAAGTTATCTTTGCATCAGATCTGGTGATCACCGATTACTCCGGTGATGCACCATACCAAGCGGCACTTGGTAACATTCCAGTGATCATGACACTGTTTCCTGATTGCCAAGAACAAATGGAGAAACGCGGTTATATCAACAGTGTTCCGCCCCTTCTCGCGGCAGGAGCATGCTGGGGTGCCAGAACTCCGTACGACCTAGAAATCCTGACTAAAGGTATCAATCGGGCGCCTCTCGCAGCGTTAAATGCCATAGAGCAAAACATTAAACCATTTTTGCCGCTCACCCAACAGGGTGGGGCACGCCGTATCGCCAACATCGTAAAATCACGCTTGACTACATAACACACACCCGACCAGTATCTGGTCGGGTGCTTTTTTAGTGTTTAGAGTGAAAAATTCTTTATGGAGTATAGGTCCGCCTCATCTTCCTGTTTATCTTCTTTAGAGCGATCATCAATGGGTTCAACCTCTGCTGATGCCGGAACTGCTTGAGCAGTATGCATGAGGGCTGCGGGTGCAACAGGGGACGCTGGAGCATCTGACACAGCAAGAGCATCTGGAACGTGGGGGAGTACCTCATCGGAAGCAGAAGCTACCACAGGTGAACGATGTGACGGCATCACCTTATTCTTATCAATCAATGTAAGGAGCATTTTTAAATCATCTCGAGAAAAGAAGTCAATTTGCACGCGCCCTGCACCATCGGACCCTTTCTGCTCAATACGTACCCGTGTACCCAAAAGTTCCGACATCCTTGCTTCCATATCATACAAATCTGAATTGATGAGCGTATCCTTGCGACGCACACGCTCAACCGCTATATTTCGCGCGATATGTTCCGCCTCACGCACCGTAAGCTTTTTAAGCACCACATCCTTAAATAGAGTCATCTGCTCTTCAGGTCGATCAGTGAGCATAAGAATAGGTCGCGTATGCCCTTCTGAAATTTTACCCTCTTCAACCGCCTTTAAAATTTCTTCAGGCAAATCAAGAATACGAATCGTATTGGCTACGTATTCACGACTGCGTCCGATACGTTCAGCGATTTGTCCGGGTTTAAACTTAAATTCAACCTGCAGCTGTTTGAAAGCTCGCGCACGATCAACCGGATTAAGATCCTCGCGCTGTAAGTTTTCAATAATGGCAAGCTCAAGTTTCAAACGTGAATCGTCAGTATCTTGTCGAATAATCGCCGGAACCTCTTTAATACCCGCAAGCTTGCTGGCACGTAAACGACGTTCACCTGAGATAAGTTCATACTCGGTTGATAAACCACCATCTTCTTTTTCAACTTCACGCCGGGTCACCACGAGCGGTTGCAAGACCCCGTACATACGAATAGAATCCGCTAAATCTTTTAAACGAGCCTCATCAAATTCGCGTCGCGGTTGATATGGATTAGGTTTTATTTTTTCAGCTTCAATCCAAAAAATAGAATCGCCGTAAAATTGAGACATAGAGTTTGTTATACGCTAATGTACTGGTAAGGATCATTATATCATGACCCTGTTTGTCTGATTTCACACTTTGGGATACTCTTTGTACACACTACCCAGACATATGCCGGAGTGGTGGAATGGCATACACGTGCGACTCAAAATCGCATGCCGCAAGGCTTAAGGGTTCAAGTCCCTTCTCCGGCACCAAATAAGAAACGTAACAGTTTTTCAAAGACCAGATTTCTGAAAAAATTTCTATCTTCTTTGTATTGCCACACTCTCACAAGCAGGGATTCCACAAAGCTTGATGATGAGAGGAATCTTTGTCTAATCACATACTTTAGTTTGAGAACACGTGTGTGCAATTTTTTAAAAAAAGAAGCAGGTTCAGGTCAAAAATTGCTCTGAAAACATGATATACTCGAAAATAGTAATTTTTTAAAAAGTCAGTATTTATTAAATATAGATTTAATCTCCCTGCAATGGAAATACTTCAACAAATTATCTCTGCTCTAACTGCTCTGGTTATTGCTCTCTCTGCTCAGATTACATCTCTATCCCCACACTCTCAACTAGCTGCTATTGATCCAACTATTCCTTCATCCGGAACATACACTGTAAAAAAAGACGGCACCGGTAATTTCACTACTATCCAAGCTTGCGCCAATACTGTTAAAGCAGGAGAAATTTGTCTCGTTCACGCTGGCACATATTCAGAGCGTGTCAGTACTGCAAACGGCGGCACAAGTGACAGCAATCGAATTACTTTCAAAACACAGGGAGTTGTAACTATGCAGGGTTTCAACGTAAGACACCCTTATATCACAATAGAAGGATTCGATATAACTGGCCATACAGGTAATTTTACTGGCTATGTCAATATTTGGCAGAACGCAGATTATACCAATGTCATAAATAACACCATACGAGATGTTGAGGGGGGATCAAAAGTGTATGGAATTAAATTCGAACGCGTAAGTGGCGACGCGGCAAGTAATGCAATTGTTCGTGGCAATATTATGACACACCTAAATTCCCAATATTTTTTCCTGCATGGTAACAATCACTTAATTGAACAAAACACCATGACCGAAGCCCGTCAATGGGATCCGTTTTTAATTTTTGGGGATGGGCACATACTACGCAGAAATGTTTTCTTTAATGCGGGCACCCCAACAGGGGGCAATCACCCAGACTATTTCCAAACATGGGGAGCTAATGGATCACCAGCACAAAATATTACTATCGAACAAAACTGGATTCAAGACTTACCAACACAACTCTGTCAATTGAATTCTTCTGTGGATGGTGTAGGTGCCTTAGTGGACAATGTAAAAAATTTCACTTTTCGTAAAAATGTAATTGTAAATGTACCAGGAAATTGTAATGTCAGTATTCCAAACACCCGATGGGAGAACAATACTTTTTATCGTATGGCATACGAACTTTCCGGCTTTAACATAGGCGGATCACTCACTAGAGGTAATGGTTCTTCGGCAACATTCCGTAACAATGTATTTCTAGGTGGCGGCTCAAAAGCAACAAATCCTAACGGCACTAATGGCTTTTATAACGTTAATGGTTTTATATTCTCCCGCGAGGTCATTGCGGAATATGTGACCGGAGAGGGTTTTGCAGCATGCTCTAGTCCAGGTTGCCCTATTGCTCAAGGTATCACCGACGACATGATCGCAAATAAATATATTGATGCCGCTTTCAATGGAAATATTCTCCCCGCAGCACGGGCACTCACCAATATAAGTAGCATGAATTTAAATAGCGCATATGCAGCACACAAATCAGCACTTTGGAACCACCTTCAACAATCAATTGCCTATGATAACGCTTTAAAATCAACTTTTTCTGCTGATTATAATTATGTAGGAGGAGCGGCATCAGCAGGTTATCCAACAAAAAATAGTAGCGGGTGTATTGCCGGAGCAGCTTTTACTAACAACAATTTCTGTGAGACTCATGGTATAAATGGCGGCGATCCAAAACTGAAGAACGTGAACGATCCACTCGGTCCAGATGGTATTCCGTTTACATCAGATGATGGTTTGCAACCACTCGCTAATTCATTTTTGTGCGGAACAGGAGAAGGCGGCGCGAGTATTGGTGCTTACTCATGTTCACAATCTTCAATCCAAGCTCCTACCATTTCTAATTTTTCTGCTTCTCCATCGTCAATCACTCTTGGCGGCTCCGCCACATTGTCATGGTTTATTTCCGGTGCAACTTCTATTTCTATTAACAACGGTATTGGTGACGTAACCAGTGTCTCTTCTAAATCGGTTTCTCCTAGTACTGACACTACCTACATAATTACAGCAACAAATAGTGCTGGTTCTGTTTCCAAATCAGTCACTATAAATGTCTCTTCTGTACCAATAAATAATCTAATTTTGCATATTGATTTCGAAGGCTACACTCCTTCTGCTGGCCTAGTAGTTGATAAATCAGCCTCAAGCAATAACGGTACTTGTAATTACAACCTGGGTCAGTGTCCTATAATTGGCACTGGGCCTGACGGTAAGACAGCAGCTGGATTTTTTGGCCGTTATCCTGATGAAGCAAACGATGGTGATTATATTGCCGTCAAAAAATCAACTAGTCTAACTAATCTGCCCAAAGGAACTGTTTCTGTTTTAGTACGTTACGCCAACACAACTCCAGATAGAAGTGAATTTATTTTAGATAGCTATTTAAAAACCGGCCAAAATCCAGATCGCAGTGACATTGGAACGCCCGGCACTTGGTATATAGGGAGAAATTCTTATCTAAACAATAGCATTTGGGCTTTCAATGACCAGGGTAGTCGTATGCAATTAATATCATTCCCCGATACGCAAGTGTATACACAACAAACACAAGGTACGTACGGTTGGCACCAGTATGCATTTACATGGGATGGTAATAATATTAAAGGATACTATGATGGTGCTTTAATTAGTACTGTTCCTCAGACGGGATTATCATATTTCACACTTGGCAACTTTCTAGCACTCGGAGCGAGCGGTCACAATTCTCAACCTGAAACTGGCATACAAAAATACCCCAATCACGGTTTTCTTAACGGCTATTTAGACGAAATTCGTATCTATAATCGTGCCCTCTCTACCTCTGAAATTCTCGCTCTCTATACAGTTCCAGGTATCAATCCAACTCCTTCTCCAACTCCTTCTCCAACTCCTTCTCCAACTCCTTCTCCAACTCCTTCTCCAACTCCTTCTCCAACTCCTTCTCCAACTCCTTCTCCAACTCCTTCTCCGTCTTCTGCCATTCCTTCAATTTCTAACTTGACAAGATCAAACACTACTCCAACATCAGTTCAGATATCTTGGGAAACTAATGTACCTACCAACGCCCAAATCATTTACGGCCAAACTTTAAGCTACGGACTCTCATCTGCTTTAGTAGATAACTCTCCTAAAACAACTTCACACTCTGTAACACTCTCCAACCTCTCTCCAGGTACCACATATAATTTCAAAGCAATCTCAGTTGATGCGAATAATCACACAGTTTCCTCTTCTAATTTTATATTCACAACTTTAGATCCCATTTCAACAAAGTTTCTGGATATCCAAACAAGCAGTATAGTAAAAACCAGTGATGAGAGTTCACAAGTTGAAGTCCCAATAAGGTTTCCAAGAACAGTGGTAACTGACAGCAGCGACAGCTCAGCCCCCATTGCATCTTCTGAAAATGAGATTGCTGTTTACATTCCAGCCACAAACAACACATCTTCAACAGGCTGTACTCAGAAATTAACTAGAAACCTCTATAAATCGCTCAAAGGAGACGATGTGAGAATTCTCCAAAAATTCTTAATTTCTCAAAATCTTCTTCCTCTCAATACAGATACTGGATTCTTTGGACCTCTCACAGAAAAAGCAGTCCGCGTATTTCAACAATCTCACAATATCGTCTCATCAGGAAAATCTCAAAACACAGGATATGGAATGGTTGGACCAATAACCAGAGTAAAAATCAATTCTATGCTTTCAAATACTTCATGTGTATCTGAAACACAGTCACCCCCATCAATTCAATCATTGCAAGAACAGATTAAAATTCTCCAAGATCAAATCAAAGCTCTCATGTTGCAATTACAAAAGATGCTATAACACGTCGAACGAATCACATACATAATTCTTCAACCGTGCTTAAATACACCCATACATAAGATATTTATGAAACCGAAAATTATCGTTGTTGTGGGTCAAACTACTACTGGAAAAAGTGACTGCGCGGTCGTGATTGCCCGTGCGTATCAAGGCGAAATTATCTCAGCAGATAGTCGTCAGGTATATCGTGGACTCACCATCGGAACCGGAAAAATAACCAAAAAAGAAATGCGCGGCATACCGCACCATCTGCTCGACATTGCTGATCCAAAAAAACAATATACCGTGACTACCTATGTAGCAGAAGCAGAAAAAGTACTACAGGACATCATTGCGAGAAAAAAACTACCTATTATTGTCGGAGGTACAGGATTCTACATAGATGCGCTCACGTCAAATACCAAACTTCCTGAAGTACCGCCAGACCTCGAACTTCGTGCCCGTCTTACGGGAAAATCAGCAGCCGAACTATATACCATGCTCACCTGGCTCGATAAAAACCGTGCGGAAACCATCGACGCCCAAAACCCGCGACGACTTATCCGCGCAATTGAAATTGCAAAACACTACGGTTCAGTCCCGCCATTATCTCCGAATGAATCTCGCTACGATATATTGTGGATCGGTCTGAAACTTTCACCAGACATATTGCGAAAAAAAATTCACGATCGACTTCACATACGCATGAAAAAAGGCATGCTCCGCGAGGCACAAAAGCTGCACCAACATGGTCTTTCATGGAAACGCATGCACGAACTTGGACTTGAATACCGCTTCTTAGCCTTATACCTCCAGAAAAAAATTACCAAAGAGGTGCTCTATACACAGCTTGAAACTGCCATTTACCACTATGCCAAACGACAAATGACCTGGTTTAAAAAACACACCGCTATCACGTGGTTTGACCCGAGCGAGACAACCCGCATCCTCGATACGGTTCACTCGTTTCTGCAGCGTCCTTAGCGATCGTTCGGCGGCTCTTCTTTTTTCTTTTTCTCAGTACTCTTTCGTGAAAGATACACCTTTCCTTGCAACGCATCCGGCAGATGGCTCTTGGTATCGTAGTAGGTATATCCATCACCATAGCCTAATTTTTTCATAAGCTTCGTGGGCGCATTGCGAATCGTCAGCGGTATCGGCACATTGCCATACTCCTTCACATCAGCTTGTGCAGCACGAAATGCGTCATACGCACTGCGATCCTTCTTGGCGAGCGATAGATAGGCTACACCGTGCGCCAGATTAATACCTGCTTCAGGCAATCCGATCGTCTCGACGGCTCGAAACACCTCATTAGCAACCACAAGTGCCGTTGGTTGTGCTAGACCCACATCTTCAGACGCAAAAATGACCATACGTCGAGCAATAAACTTTGGATCTTCTCCTCCCTCCAACATACGCGCGAGATAGTACAGCGCCGCATCAGCGTCGCCAGCACGCATGCTTTTGATAAATGCCGAGACTGTATCGTAGTGTTGCTCACCTTTTTTATCAAAACGAATGAATGTGTGCTGGAGCGTCTCCTTGAGCGTCTCAACGCTCACACGACCATAGAGTCCTTGCGTACTCTCAAGCACTGTGAGCGCGACACGGGCATCACCATCCGCCATGGTCGTGAGCCATGCCATCGCGTCTTTTGGTATGCGAATCTTCGTACGCATCAATATCGTTTTTAAATGTTTTTCAGAGAGGGGTTGTAACACAAACACCCGGCACCGAGACAAGAGCGCGGAGATAACTTCAAAACTCGGATTCTCTGTCGTTGCGCCAATGAGTGTGAGTGCACCGCTCTCAACAAACGGCAACAAATAATCCTGCTGCACTTTGTTGAATCGGTGTATTTCATCAAGAAACAAAACTTTGGGACGTTGATCGAACATCGTATCAGGTGCTTCAACAATGGCACGAATATCATCTTTACCGGCGGAAACCGCCGAGAGTTCAAAAAAGCGCGCATTAAAAGCGTGCGCATATATTTTCGCCAACGTTGTTTTCCCGACACCCGGAGGCCCCCACAGAATAAAAGAAAAGAGGTGTTTTTCTTTGACTGCAACAAAAAATGGTTTTCCGGGAGCAACCAGATGTTCCTGTCCCACAAATTGTTTGAGTGTATGGGGTCGAATACGCGCCGCGAGAGGTTCATGATGCATAGCTACAGCGTACCATCAGAAAAACCTTGACAGAAGGTTGTCCCCATTGACCAAAAAAAATAACCCCTCCACCGCGGACACAATAGTTTAGATGCTCTCTTTTCTCAATAACATCTCCCACAAATGCAGAGTTATTTAAAGCAAGCGGGCCCACCAGGACTCGAACCTGGAACCTCGGTTTTGGAGACCGATGTTTTACCATTGAACTATAGGCCCATGAAACTTACTGGCGGACCGGCCCACGTTTGAGACAGCCCTGCCTGTGTCGATAAATCTACCACACGCGGAGGTGTGCGCCAACAAAAAACCTCGTACTGTGTATTAATACGAGGTTTTTTGTTATTTCTTGGCTTCCTTGTGTTTGGTCTTTTTCTTGCACCATTTGCAAAACTTCAAAAGCTCGATTTTTCGTTCGACTTTCTTCTTGTTCTTGCTGGACCAGTAGTTAATACGCTTACAGGTTCCGCAGGCGAGTTTTATGAGTCGGTCTTGAGACATAGGATTTTCTTAAACAAACGTCAGGAAACTATACCCGAAATGCTTTAAATACGCAACTTCAACGATATATACGCTTAATCAGAGGATTAATACGCGTCACCAGCTCGTAATACGACATATCAATGAGACCGGATAGCCATGGAGCGGTTACCGCGGTACGTGCTTCTTCGCCAATAAGCGTTACCACATCACCAACCACAACCTCACCCACCTCTGTAAGATCCACCGTGATCATATCCATTGACACGCGACCGAGCACCCGCGCCTTCACCCCATGTACAATGACATGCCCGATTGCAGAGAGGGCGCGCGGATACCCGTGCCAGTACCCAATAGGACACACGCCAACCACCGCATCACGCCACAACACTTCCGTACAATCGTAACCAATCTTATCGCCCCTCTTGAGGTGCTTTACCTCAGACACGAGCGTCTTCCACGACAAGACTGGTTGTAACGTCACCCTCCCCTCACAGGCAGCTTTTGTTTCTGCCGATGGCCACAATCCGTACAACCCGATACCAATACGAACCATATCAAAATGGGCTTCGGGAAAAAGGAGTGTTCCTGCAGTTGCGCTCGCATGCGCGTAGGGTGTGTAGCCTGCAGCAATCAACGCATCACGCCATTCCACAAACACAGCAATCTGCTTTTTCGTGTATTCAGGAAAAGCTGGATTCTTAGCGGAAGCAAAATGCGTATACACCCCCTCCACAACCACACGTGATCCCAAGGCGTGGAGCACCTGCAGCACTGCTTCTTTCTGGTCAGATAGGAATCCTTGTCGGTGCATACCGCTATCAACCTTCAGATGAATCTTGAGCGGTTTCTCTGCCACATGCGCACGACATGCATCAAAATGATCCTGGTTCGATATGCTGACCGCAATATCATGCTCAATTGCAGCAGAAAGCATTTCAGGCAACGTATAACCAAGTACCAAAAGAGGCCTACGAATTCCTTCTTTACGCAACGCGAGCGCCTCAGTGATTGAATCAACCGCAATCATGTCAACCGCTTGTGTTTCTATCACCTTAGCAAAATCAATGAGACTGTGGCCGTACGCATTCGATTTTAATACCGCACATAGTTTTGTTTCTTTTTTCAAAAGAGAACGAAAAACTCCCACGTTGTGGGAAATAGCTTTGGTATCGATATCAATCCACGTCCGTAATCCATCCGGACGGACTTCTCGTGACATATTGTGATGGTACCTCATTTTGAACCTCGCCGCAAAGAACACCTCTCATCCGCCACAGCTGATTCCAATATAAAAGACTTATGCCGAATCTCCCACATCTCGTACCAATACAAAACTTTATATCCACTCAAAAATCCGCTTTCGCGGATTTTTTCGTGTGCGACCTAGTGGACGATGTTAGAACTAATCTCGTCTCTTATTTCCATCCAAAGACGACCAGTATGGTTTAACCCCTTACCATCCTCTCCATCATCCCAAAAACCATCACCAAGCGGATAGGTAACGATATGCTTAACAATTTTCTGTTTACCAGATTCAATTAATGCTTGTTTAATCTCTTCGTGTTGTAGAGCTTTTAATCTCATCAGGTCTTTCATTACCTTGAGCTTATATTCTTCGCTTTTAAACTCAGGTATCTGAATATGTTTGTATTTAGAAGATATTTCCCAAGCTTTTACAGGACTGTGAGCATTTCTTATTTCCTCAATGATTGCTGAGTCAGTGTATCTCTTACACTGATATGCGTGTTCAAGAGTTGGAAAAACTAGACCATCAATTTCAATTGCATGAGCTGTGTAAGGAGAGAAGAATATATAAAATTTTTCTAAGGGATAAATCTTATCCATTTTGTTTTTTAAGATAAATTAAAGTGTCGTATCCATTTCTTCTTCTATCTCTCTATAAGCAGCATCAAGTAGTGACTCATCACCTTCTAATCCACCCCCAGGAATTACAAAAAATTGTGGTTCAAATGATGCTAAGTTTACAAGCAAAAATTCCTGTTTTTTATTTATTATTAAAGCAGAAACTCCTTTACGATACATAATCAGAGTATATCAGTTCCAACCTCAGAATGGAGTAAGAAAAAATCCCTTATTTCTAAGAGATTTTTTCATGGTGCGTAGGGAGGGATTTGAACCCCCGTAGCCCATAGGGCGACAGATTTACAGTCTGTTGCGATTGACCACTCCGCCACCTACGCATCGGTACGCTTCATCAAGCGTTTCCGTATTTGTTTTACCACACGGAACAACCGGACAGAGAGCAGTATAGCGGAAAGCAGCAATCTCGCCAAACCAGTACGCTTAGGCGGCTGTGTGTTCATTGGTATTCACAAGTGACTCATCGATCAATACTCCCTTTTTACCGCCCTTTTTGACATCAAAGACAAATTCACCATCTTTCATTCCTACGGACACCGTACCCCCCTTCATAACATTTTTACTGATCATGTATGAAGCAACCGCATTTAAAATCTTGTTCTGAATCAAACGTTTTAGTGGCCGAGCACCATATTGTGGGTTATATCCTTCCTTTGCCAGATAATCGAGTACCTCTTTTGAAATGACGAGTTTAATCTCCTTGTCTTCAAGGCGCTTTACCACAATACCAACCTGAATATCCACTATTGTACGAATTACTTCCGGCGAAAGAATATCGAAGACTACAATCTCATCGAGACGATTCAAAAATTCCGGACGGAAAAACTCTTTCAGTGAGCGCATCACCTTATCTTTCGCCTCTGAGTAATCAGCCGCATCGCTAACATTTGCAGAAAAACCAAGACGCTGCATCTTATCAATGTGCTGACTGCCAATATTAGAGGTCAAAATAATGATCGTGTTCCGGAAATTAACTACCCGACCCTTCGCATCAGTTAACCGACCATTATCAAGCACCTGCAACAGAATGTTGAAGATTTCCGGGTGTGCTTTCTCGATTTCATCAAATAGAATGACAGAATATGGACGATGACGAACCGTCTCGGTGAACGAACCACCTTCTTCATGTCCCACATAGCCCGGCGGAGAACCAATCATCTTACTAACACTATGTTTCTCCATGTACTCACTCATATCAAGACGAATCAAAGCCTTCTCATCATCAAACATAAACTCTGCAAGCGCTTTAGTAAGCTCAGTCTTTCCTACACCGGTCGGACCCAAAAAGAGAAACGAGCCGATAGGACGGTTGGGATCACTAATACCTGCACGAGATCGTTTGACCGTATCAGCAATGCGCTTAACCGCCTCATTTTGCCCCACAACTCGTTTCTTAAGTTCACCCTCCATACGGGAAAGCTTTTCGGCTTCAGCCTCCAACATGCGCGTCACTGGCACACCAGTCCAACGCGAAACAACTTCAGCGATATCTTCCTCAGCAATCTCTTCTTTCAAAATACGTCGCGAGCTCTGCAACCGTTTCAAACGCTTTGCCTTCTGTTCGAGCTCCTTCTCAATTGCAGGAATACGTGCGTAACGAATTTCTGCCGCTTTCGCTAAGTCTGCCCGGGCTTCAGCACCCTCAGCCTCGAGGCGAAGTGTTTCAAGTTCTTTCTTGGCAGCTTTAATTTCAGTAATCGTTTCCTTTTCGTTCTTCCACTTCAACTCAAGCTCTTCGGTCGCCTCTTTCAAATCAGCAATTTCACCGTCAATCTTCTTTACTCGATCCTTCGCTTTTTTTGAAGTCTCAACTTCTTTCTTGAGTGCCTCTTTTTCAATTTCAAGACGCATTACTTTACGGCGAGTCTCCTCAAGTAATGGAGGCATATTTTCAAGAGAAATTTTCAATGATGATGCCGCCTCATCGATCAAATCAACTGCTTTATCAGGTAGAAAGCGATCAGTAATATAGCGCGCAGAAAGATTAACTGCCGATACAATGGCATCATCAGTAATACGAACACCATGATACAACTCGTACTTATCCTTCAATCCACGCATAATTGCAATCGCATCATCAATAGACGGCTCTGATACATGTACTGGCTGGAATCGACGTGTTAGTGCCGGATCCTTTTCAATATGTTTCTGATACTCCTTGAGCGTTGTTGCACCAATTACTCGCAACTCGCCACGAGCAAGAGCTGGCTTCAACATATTTGATGCATCCATCGATCCTTCAGCAGCACCCGCACCTACCAATGTATGAATTTCATCGACAAACAAAATGACTTTTCCCTCAGAACGTTCCACCTCTTTCATAAGTGCCTTCAAGCGCTCCTCAAATTCACCTCGATACTTTGTCCCCGCAATCAACAAACCAAGATCAAGAGATACGAGCTCCTTATCTTTTAATGATTCAGGAATATCTCCTTGCACAATACGCTGGGCTAATCCTTCAGCAATCGCGGTTTTACCCACACCTGCCTCGCCAATGAGAATAGGGTTATTTTTTGTACGACGGGACAAAATCTGAATGAGCCGACTAATCTCTATATCACGACCAATAACCGGATCAAGCTTATTTTCAGATGCGAGTTTAGTGAGAGACCGAGTAAATTTCAATAAGGTACGAAATTTTTTACTATTCGACCCATCAGCAACTTTTGCAGTTTTTAATTCTTGCAACACGCGCAAAACTGACGCCTTATCAATTTTAAATTTGGCGAGTAATTCACGCGCAGCACCCTGTACCTCAATAAGTGCAATAAACAAGTGCTCAGTAGACACAAATTCATCTTTAAAACTCGCCGCAATGCGTGTCGAAGCCTCGATCGCCTGTGCAAGTTCCGGTGTCAGATAAATCTGATATGACGGTGAAAGCACATTGCCCCCCTGCGCTCCCTCAATTGCCTCCACAATAGATTCAGTAAGTAGCATGACATCTACTTCAAGCTTCTCAACAATTGAAGCAACCATGCTCTCCTCCTGCATGACTAATGCTGCCAGCAAATGAAGTGGATTAACGTGATTCTGTCCACGCTCAATAGCGAGCTCATGAGCTCGACGAATTGCTTCCTTTGCTTTTGTAGTGAAATGGCTGAATGGTGGCATAAAATGATTATGACGCTTATTGTTTCCTATACACTGTAAAGCATTTGGCTGGTTATGCAAAAACCGCCTTATACATGTGCAACTATACAATAATTAATAAGGTAGTCAATATTCGTAAAGAATATTTCAAGGAAGAGTGGGTACTACTTTTATATCATCAACTGGTACAAACACACCCGCACCAAGAGCATATTCTTTATCTGGTAACAATAAACCCACCACATGCCCCGAAAGCGAGATCAAAGGTGTACCTGGCAATGACGCGCCCACGTTTGTCTGAATATGTGTAATTGTTGTCGAAGAAGTATCAAAAGACGTAATAATACCAATTGAAACTTCATTTTGGTCACCGCCGCCAATAGCAATAATAGTCTGTCCTAACCGCAGTGACGACACACGTCCAAAAGTAACCGTGGAAAATTCAGGACTACCAACCTTACGATCAAACGACCACAACGACAGTGCACCTGAACTTGTTGCAAAAGATAACGAGCGACGTATACCATCAGAAAAAAGACCTGTGACCGTCACATACGGCGAAGGTTCCATACGAGGTGTTATAAGTGAAGTACCTTTCCCTACCACCAAACCAACCGAAAAAAATTTTTCTTGAGCACCGGCTTCAGTTCCTTTGGTATACACCCGCACAATGGCTGTGCCATTTTTCTCTACCGCAACAGGAACGAGTTCATCTTCCTTAACCACCACCGTCTCACGCTCAACAATTGTTTTTCCTGGTTTTAATTCAACAACCTGTGGAATAACCTTCTCAACTGTACGTTCCACAACACGATTTACCGTCTGAGTTACTACCGGTGGAGCCTCTTGAAGCAACGAAACGGTCATAATTCCTGTCGCAATTGATGTCACAAATGAAACCAAAATAGAAAGGAGGACGATTTGCTGTTTTGAAAGATTCTCCATAGTACTACTATATCACGCACACCCCTACACTGTTTATCCCACAAGATTTCCTGTGCGAGCATACTGTACCGCCTCACAATAGGCACGTGCCACGTATGCAATATCTGCCTTTTTTGTCTGCGGACCAAGGGTTAAACGGACCGCAGATGCTGCTCGCCACGTCTCGTGTGGCGCAATCGCGGCAACAACATTTGAAAACGACTCTCCGGCAGCACACGCAGTACCAGTCGAGGCCGAAATACCCAGCGTATCAAGCTTTGCAACGACGAGCTCCGCAGGGGCACCTTTAACCGACACATTTATATTATTTGGCGAACGCTTGTCGCGAGATCCATTAACAACCACGTCAGGAACTGCTCGAATAATTTGATCGATCAGCATATCTCGCAACACACACACAGAAGCAGCATACTGAGACCGCGCACCCAGTACGTGTGCAACTGTTGCTGCAAAACCAACCGCACCCACCACATGCTCCGTACCTGCGCGCATACCCTGCTCTTGGCCACCACCAGTAATAAGCGGTGTGAGTACCGTGCCTCGTTTAACCGCTAACGCCCCTACACCACGGGGCCCTCCCATCTTTGAAGCATCAACAGAAATGAGATGAGTACGCAACGTATCCTGATGAATGGGCATCCACAACGCCGCTTGACACGCATCTGTATGGAAACGAATCTCAGAATATGCCGCGAGCATTTTGCCTATCTGCGAAATAGGTTGTATGACCCCTATTTCACTATTCACATATTGAATACTCACCAATACGGTTGATGGAGAAATTACTTTTTTTATATCTTCAACCGACACAATTCCACTTGGGCGAGGAACTATATAAGACACAGACACACCTCGCTTTTCGTATGCACGAATAGTTGTCAACACTGATGGATGCTCAATACACGTCGTAACGATTGAAAGGTGCGCGTAGCCACCCTTCTCTAATGCTGCCTTTTCAATAACGCCAGTCAATGCGAGCACATTCGACTCTGTACCTGAAGCGGTAAAAATCACCTCATCACTCTTGCTATTAAACAACAAAGCTACGGCCGCACGGGCACGATCTAAAACAGCTCGCGCCTGCCGACCTTCCTCATGAAGAGAGCTCGGATTCCCATGCAGCGCATATGTGGCAATCATTGCTTTATGGGCAACAGACCATAGTGGTACTCCAGCTGCATAATCCATATATATCCGTTTCCTCTTATTAAACATAAAAGCAGTATAGCCACAAATACAAAAGATAATCAATGATAGATGTTGCGCTATGAGCAATCATATTGTACGATGATGCAACCATGATGTTTACCTCGGACACTATTGCAGTGGGCTTTTTAGTTGTTATCTTGCTTATATTTCTGACATGGATTGTGCGTCTTGAAATAAAAGTCCGAAAACTACTCCTTGGTAAAAATGGTCGCTCACTTGAAGACACTATCCTCTTTGCAAAAAATGAACTTGAACGACATGGTGTGTGGAGAACTCACATAGAACAATACCTTGCCCAAGTCGAACACCGATTAAGTCACATGGTGCATGAAGCAAAAACAGTCCGCTTCAATGCATTCAAAGGGACCGGTGAAGGGGGTAACCAAAGTTTTGCAACAGCCCTCCTCTCTGAAGAAGGAAATGGAGTAGTCATCTCAAGCGTATTTACGCGTGATCGAGTAAGTGTCTATGCTAAACCAATAGAAAACAGATCATCGAGTTTCGATTTAACAGAAGAAGAACGACTTGCTATCGAGCACGCGTCATCAGCCGCCCATACTATAAAACAACAAAAATCATAATGAAAAAAAGTAATTCACCAGCGCCCACAATAACGACGGTAACTTCTCGACCGCCAGTTGTTGCTATCATGGGCCATATTGATCATGGAAAATCAACACTTCTGGATTATATTCGAAAAAGTAACATTACTGCACAAGAAGCTGGTGGCATCACACAACACCTTGGTGCATATGAAATAACCCACAAAGGATCTGATGGTGTAGCTCGCCGCATCACATTTCTTGACACCCCAGGCCACGCTGCTTTTGACGGAATCCGCGAGCGTAGCGCTCGAGTCGCTGATATCGCGATTCTAGTAGTATCAGGTGAAGAGGGAGTAAAACCACAAACGGTTGAAGCGTATAAACACATACAAGCAACTGAGCTTCCCTTTATCGTCGCAATCACTAAATCAGATAGTCCAAAAACAAACATTGAACGAGTACGACAGTCATTAGCTGAGCATGAAATTTTTGTGGAGGGATACGGCGGTGGTGTATCCTCCCTACCCGTCTCAGGAAAAACAGGCGACGGCATACCCGAGCTTCTCGAACTCATTCTCCTTGCTGCTGATATGGCAGAAATTACATACAACCCTCATGCAACCGCACAAGGAGTGGTTATCGAAGCTAGACGAGAAGAAAAAAGAGGAAACGCCGCAACAATTGTTATTAAGGAGGGCACGCTACGAATCGGCACCTGGCTCTCATGTGGTGAGGCGACAACTCCAGTACGTTTTATAGAGAACGATCGTGGTGAACAAGTCCAAAACGCGACAGCCTCACAACCTGTACGAGTAATTGGCTGGTCCATGCTCCCACCTATTGGGATGCCTGTCTTCATGCACTCCGACAAAAAGATGGCTGAAGCTGCGGCAACTCTCCACAGAAAGCCAATGACGTCACCAAAAGCAGCTATTCCCACACCCGCACCCGAAGGTACTCCTCGTCATCGTCTCGAGCTCATCATTAAAGCCGACACAGCAAGCTCAGTAGAAGCAATTGTGAATGAAACACACAAACTCAGCACTCCAGGAGTATTAATCACTATTGCATCAGCAGGCGTCGGTGACGTGACCGAAAACGACATTAAATTGGCACAAACACGCGGTGATTGCACAATTATTTGTTTCAACGTTTCAATAAAACGACCGCTCGTTGAAATGGCAGAAAGACAACACACACCCATACTTTCCTTTGACATTATCTACAAACTTGTTGAAACAATCGAGGCTTTGGTTAAAGATCGCACACCAAAAACAGCCCTGACAACGACCGATGCACGCCTCAAAGTACTTAAAATATTCAGTGTAGAAAAAGACAAGCAAATCATCGGTGGGCGTATAGAAGAAGGAACCCTCACCGCAGGCGTACCTATTACTATTATCAGAAGAAACGCACCACTTGGCCCGGGAAAAGTGCGCGGTCTTGAACATAACCGTCAAAAAATTACGGAAGTAACAACCGGTATAGAATGTGGCGCAATGATTGAGTCAAAAATACTTATTGCCCCTGGTGACATACTCGAGGCAACAACCACACAACTAGTATGACCGATACTATCAAAGACAACCGAGTACGCTCAATCATTACTGATGCTGCTGCCTCTTTCATAGCTACCGAATCAAATGGCCGATCGCTCATTACTGTTACCAATGTGATTATTGAAGACCGTGGTCGTGGTGCAAATATACTTGTATCCATATTACCTGATACTGCAGCTGCTAACGCAATTGAATTCTTAAAGAGAAAGCGTGGTGTATTTCGTGATTATTTAAAAGAAAAAACGAAACTAGGACGAGTTCCAATCGTCGACTTCAACCTTGATATTGGAGAAAAAAATCGCCAACGCATTGATGAACTGACGCTCAACAACTAGAGACTCTTCTTGCTTTCTGGTAGGATAGAGCCCATACAGTAATGCATGCGGTGGTGGCGAAGTTGGTTAACGCGGCGGTCTGCAAAACCGCTATGCGCCGGTTCGATCCCGGCCCACCGCTCCAATACAAAACTTTTTGCAAATTTCCCTTCGAGAGGGATTTTAATATAGGTTGCATGAGCTTGACGTAGATTATATATTATGATATTACACAGCAAGTCCAAACCACCGTGGTTTGCTAAAAAAGCTCATTGAGAAAGGAGGTCCAAAATGGACAAAACGGAAGAAATAATCAAAAAAACGGACGAAATCCGCGAGCCATGCTTCTTATACCAGACAGAAACGTCGAGGAAGTTCTGGAAACCGAAACTGAAGGGGGATGCGCTCATTGTGCGTTTCGGAAAGATCGGCACACAAGGGCAAACCCACACGAAGACGTTCAAGTCTCCTACGATTGCAGAAGCCGCGTACCGGAAGATGGTTTGCACCAAGCTTGCCCAAGGCTACAAACCTACGGCGAAAACCATACTAGTGCTTCTCGAGGAGACCGCGCCAGTTCTGCATCCCAAAGCAATTGCCGCGCTCCGTGTTGCGGAACACATCAACCCTGAGGTCGCCGATGATCTCTCCGGCTATCTCACTGCTTGCATCCGTCACGGCATGTCTCCAACGCAATTCAAGCGTACATGGGACCAGTTTGAAGCAGGGGATGAGCAGCTCTGGGATGCGTTCCATACCAGACCTAGCCCAGATGAAGCTATTGAATGGCTCGATGAGCTTAGTAACCATCCATCCGCTTCTTATGAATTACCTACTCTCTACGAGAAAGCAACCACCGACGGAGCTGATCGATTCGTGTGGTTCGATGACAATGGATTCGTGTCTTTCGTCGCACTTCATGGTGATCCGGGCGCGAACGCCATCGAGAACACAGTGGTTGCAAGCACGGATGTCGCCCTTGCCGCCGGATCAACACCATGGCCGGAAGAACTCGGTCCGGGCACGCCAATCCAGTCCCTTGGCGTGACAGTTGCTACACTTTTATGCTACGGTACTCTCCGTACCGGACAGAAAGTGACGATGGATGACACATTCGTGAGTGACCAGAAGGCATCCCAGACGCGGCACGCCACCGTCAACATCAACGGAGCCAAAGTGCGAGAGTATAACTACGACATAGTGATCAAACCCGAAGATCGACCAGAAGCAACAGTACAGGATGCTCTCAATGAGGCGGTGAAGTTGCACAAGCAACACAACACCGACAAGTTGTGGAGAATTCTCGATGTAGTTGCTATCTTCATCCCGTACGTGGACGAATCCGAGCGAAAGCCTCTCATCTCCCAAGTGGCAGAGATATTGTCTTGGGAGGAACTAAAGCTATCTCCGGTTGATCGGTCAACGAAAGTTATCATACTTCAGATACTTGCATGCTACGGCGACGAGGATGTGGTCTCGGCCATCGAAGCGTTCGCACATAAGGCGTCGGCCAGCCTGGAAACGAACAAAGTCGAGAATCAAAATCAGAACTTGTGTATTGCCGCACAGCGCGCGATCGAAGTCATCCGGTACCCAGGAGGTCGACATAAACACCCTTGGTTTCATTCTCTCAACTCCTACATCAACACCTAGGACAAATCGTCAGCGCCTTGCGGAAATTCGGAAACAACAAACCGATCCGCAAGGCGCTTTTTCTTTTTCTCACAATTTCAAAGAACAAATGATTGCAAAACAAATTTTTTCAGCTATGATTTAGTTGTATTTGTTTTCGCAATTTTCTGTCGGTGCAAACGTAAGGAAGTTCGAGCCTTGTTGTAAAGATACTCACTAAAACAGCACACAAGCTTGTTTTAGCAAATGCCCGGGTGGCGGAATTGGTATACGCAGAGGACTTAAAATCCTTCGCCATTTAAACGGCTTGTGGGTTCGAGTCCCACCCCGGGCACCAAAATTAAACTTCCTGATTTTTGTCCGACCAATTCAGCCACACAGGACACGGAAAGGTAGCAACACAAAAACGATTATGCTACAATCCCGCCATACATCTACGTATAGCTATTTTGATGGATTACAGAGGCAATAAAGAGATCCTTGGTCCTCATAATCACCCACCCCATAGCTGTTTGGTAGATATACGCAGAATCAGTTGTTAATGAGAGTAACCACCCACCTAGAGCAACGATACAGCGAAATTAGGTAGCACCTTATAATTATCCGCCCATAGCTCAGTTGGTAGAGCAGTCGCCTCTTAAGCGATTGGTCGTAGGTTCGAATCCTACTGGGCGGACTTGTAACGCCCTCTTTGAGTAATAGCATCAAAAAAATCACGTAACGAAATATCATATAGATTCCTTTTTATATCGATATTCTTTATACTAATCTCGTTATTCATTGTATTTCTCTATGTCCCCCCTACTCTTTTTTGTTGCATTTGCCACCGGCGCAAGTGTGATGATTATTGAACTGGTTGGATCTCGTCTCGTTGCCCCGTATGTTGGCACCTCGATATTCGTGTGGACATCACTTATTGGTTTTGTACTTGCTGCACTTTCATTTGGGTACATGCTTGGAGGACGTCTTGCTGATACACATGCCAACCTTAAGACTCTCTCTCACATTCTTTTTGCATCATCAATAACAACAGCTGGTATTATCATACTGCGTTTTTTTGGAACTGAACTCAGCCTTCTTTCAGGATCTTTCAACGTATTAGCGATCATGATATCAGGAGCAATTTTTGTTCCATCAGCTATATTTCTTGGCATGGTAACGCCATACGTTGCCCGATTACAAATACAAGATATAACGAGAGCCGGCACAACACTCGGCAACCTTTACGCAATCTCAACGGCTGGCAGTATTGTGGGAACTTTTGCAGGCGGATTCGTACTCGTATCTTTCTTCAGTAGTACAAAAATTATTCTTGGAGTGGCACTTATACTATTATTCCTGGCACTTATTATCTCAATACACGCAAAACAACACAGCCATGGACCAATACTGCTCACCATTATCGCAATCACCACTATACTGTACGGCATAATCGTGCCATCACAGGCACCAATCAAGGGTTCACTCGTATACGATGGTGAAACCCCCTATCACCGCATATGGATATATGATGGAATCGAACAGATGACCGGACGACCAGTCCGGTATTTTACTGACACCATCTACGGTGCTCACTCAGGAATACGACTCGATAATCCAAAAGAAATTCTATTTGGTTACCTCACATTTTTTGAACTCGCAGATTTTTTTAAACCACACTATACAAAAGCACTCATGCTTGGAGGAGCGGTACAAACATACCCCTCATATCTCATTACAAAAAACAAACACGTGTCTATCGACTCCATAGAAATCGACCCCTCGCTTCTGGATATATCTCGTCGCTATTTTATGTACACTGATTCACCCCGCATCACCCCAATCCACAAAGACGCGCGAGTATTCATCAACACGGCAACAAGTACCTATGATGTTATTTTTGTTGATGTATTTTCTTCAATGCTCACCGTTCCCTTCCACATCACCACCAAAGAAGCTGTTTCTTCTATTTCGCGCCTTGCAGGTGAACATGGCATTGTTCTCATAAATATTATCTCGTCAGTCGAAGGCCCAGGGAGTGATTTTTTTCGATCAATGTATACGACATATGCATCTGAATTTGATACCATAAAAATATTCAGAACATCTCCAAACAAAGATCCTCGCCGAATTACGAACCTCGTTCTTCTGGCGACTCATAATAAAAACCTTCCTGCCTTTCCTAAAGAAACAACAGACCTCCTCATCCTTCAAGCCAAACGTTCAGAATACACAGATGTTCCACCTCCCGGACTTCTTCTCACCGACGAATTTGCTCCCGTCGAACGCCAAGTCACCACCGCATTCATCAACGGATAATCTCGTGACCAAGTAAAAAAAGCACGCTATGATGACGCTACGGGCGGGTGGTGAAATGGCAGACACACTACCCTTAGGAGGTAGCGCCGCAAGGCATGGAGGTTCAAGTCCTCTCCCGCCCACACAACACAACACATATCGTACACATACAGTACAAAAAGCTCCAAAACGGCTTTGCAGCAAGGCCGTTTTATATTGACAATATATATAAAAAATGATATACTTTATCTAGATAGAATCGGATTGATTTCCACATGTGCCCCAATGGCACATGACTAGATTTCAGTTCATCACAACCAACTTGTAGAAAAGGACATTTATGCTTGTAAATATATTCGTAATACTGTCAGCGCTGTTCTTCATTGCAACCCTCATGTATGCAGCGATTCAATTAGCATACCGTATTGCCCTTACCAACAAATGGGCGACGGTGGTAAAGCAAAACACCGCAAAAATAGTGGTCGCTGGTGCAGACAAGGACGGCAAAGGTGGCACGCTCGTGCGAGTCATCGAAAACGTAAGGGGATACTACTGGGAAAGAAAACCCGGCTATATACACCTCAGTACTGGCGAATTTGCCGAGACAGTCAGTGATGAAGCACTCACAGACCCCGCACATCCTGAGTACGGCCAGTGGGTCCATATACCAACTGGCGGCGCTATGGTTAAAGGGAAAGTAGATTATCGTTATCCCTTGTGGCGACCACATCGAATTATTCGGGAAATGCTGCGTCGCCGGTATGGTATTTCATGGGTAAGTATTCTTTACCCCTTGAGAAGTATCCTGATGTTTGACATCACCAGAGTACGTCTGGCACAAGCTGTAGATCCAAACAAACTGACAAACTCACTAGCGGACTGGTCTACAGGAGAGAAGACTCCCGACACAGTCGACCATATTAGAATGTTCTTTCCCCGGCCAATCCCCTTAGAGGGTATCGAGTTTGGGAAAGGAAGATTTCAGGCAAATTTGGGTGTCTACATACTCTGTCGAGTAGTAGTCCCAGAAATTCCAACCCTTCGATACGATCGAGATTTCTTCTCGATGTTACAAGAAGCAGTAGCTGCATGCGTACAGCACTTCGCACGTGACATAGAACTTGAAAACTTCTTGTCAGACAAGCACACACATCCTGTCGGTCCTGGCAGCGGTTTCTTTGAACAACATCTTGCTCCGCTCAACCAAAAAGTACCCGGTAAATCAGGTGGCCTAATCAACTTAATTGGTATTCAAATCACTGATGGCTGGATATCGGTCATCGAAGTTAATCCGGGGACACTTGCACTGTTTCAAGCAAAGCAGACAGCCATCCTCAAAGGTGACGCAGCGATTGCAGCAGCAGACCGAACTGCTACTGCAACTATTACTGAAGCGAGTGGCACAGCGCAAGCTATAAAACTATTAGCAGAAGCACACCAAAAAAATCTACAAGCTCTAATAGATGCTGCGAACGGAGACCCTCAAATTGTTACGGCGCGCCTGGCAGTTGATGAAGCTGAAAAAGCCGCAGGTGGTAGCCTGTCTACTTACGTTAAAGGGGGAAGTACTGGGGTTATCATCCCCACACAAAAACCCTAACCAAACCCCAACAAACCCTATTGCCAGCGAAACAGAGGTTCGTCTGGAAGCGGTAAATCCGCAGAATCGACACCCCCACAACAGCACAAGCTGTTGTGGGGGTTTTATATTGACAAATAGAATAATATTTGATATTATTAATTTAGAATATTTTGAAAAATGAACCTTCCAATTACACAACAAATACTTTTGATCGTGGGATTTGTACTAGGAGGAATAATCGTTATATGGCTTGTACATAAAACACTTCCGAGCAGAAATCCTGCTCCATCCCCTCCTTCGCAACCATCACCGCCTCCTTCAACACCAATTATTACCGTCCCGGTAGTTCCACCAAACGAAGGAACTCCAAAGAAGAAACAAGGGGTGAATTGGTTCAAGTGGGCATTCAACTGGGTGGTATTTCTTACCATCTGGGGTGCGCTCGCCGGTATAATCGTGATAGCAGGAATAGGTGTACACAAATACATCTATGTCCCGTTTCGCCAGGACATGCACCGTGGTCTCATGGAGGCCCAAAGTGGTCCAACTGCTGTTGCGCACACATGGCCAAACCAGCTAACGGTCTTCAAGGACCGTTGGAGCGACCCAATCGCCTCCTCCACAACGGGACCCATCGAGTGGCAGCTCCTTGAAAAGAATGTCTTTCTTGATGTTCTGGTCAATGAGCAAGACTCTTACCGTATGTATCCAATCGAGGATGCACGGTGGGCACCGCTCCAGGTCACCAACGTCACAACACTCCGGTTCCGCAGCGTCCCCATCAAAGGGAATCGTCTGTGGCCGCCGGAGAAAGTCTTCGTGGGCTGGAAACAGCACTAACACAACACCCTTCCCAAAACGAAGGGTGTTTTTACTGCTCATACACTAAAAAGGAAGATTAAGAGAACCGGTTACTCCTGCTATAGAAAGAGCAACCCTGATGATGGCAAACGCTGAAACCATAATAAACATACCAACGATACCCCATACCATAACCTGACGACCTGTGTCGCGTTCTTGAGGACTTGAGAGACGGGATACAAATTTAAACAATCCGTAGAAAAAAATAACAATAGCGCACAAAAACAATAACGTGATTGCGGGATTCAAGATTTCTCTATTTATGGCATACAGCAATTTATTAAACTGACTTACCATGATTTTATTATACAACACATACTCTCAATAGATCGGGGATAACAAAACAACCTCCCGTATGAGAGGTTGTTTATCTTGTTATTGCTGTTGTATTGCTTACTGGCCTACCTTAACAGTCGGAATTTTCGGGGCAGTGAATTGTGCGTCCTTATCAATATTGAAAATCCCTTGGAGAAGCGCTACAAGACCCCAAAGTGATACCATGACCGTAATTGCGATAACACCCCAAACCATGATACTTTTTCCACTATCACGCGAACCCTCGTCACCGGCAGCGAGTACGAATTTAGCAAGCCCCCACAAAAAGTAGAGTACTGCAAGAGTAAGCATAAACGGTACCAGCGCATTAACAATCGTAATGATATCGTTGATGACGGGAATAACTGAATTACCCAAACCAACTCTTGACTGAGCAAGCGCCACAAGCGGACTAGACATCGCGAGAGCACTTCCGACTGCAATAATTTTCCTCTGCATAGAATACGTAGGTATATAAACCTTAAATTTAAAAATTAATAAGAGCGACCTTATATATAATTATACAGTATTAATTGTATCTCAGCTACCATTGACAAGACAACGGGAACAAAAGAAAAGGTGTGGATAGCAACTAAAATGCACTTTCACGAAACTGAGGGAAAAGGATAATTGACGGCCCCCCACCAGTAAATCCAAAAGCGGCCGCCAATAACCACACAAATCCCCACACAGACATCGCTACTGTTAAGATGATTGTACCCCATACCAACATAATTTTTCCAGTACCAATACCCTCCTCGTCACCACTTGAAAGCGACCAAACAAATCGAGCAATACCATAAAAGAACACCAGCCACGCACCAAGAACCAGCGTTTCTGTAAAAAGTTGAGCGAGCGGATATAAATCATTCATCACTGTCTCTCTAAATGTACCCCCTCGCATAGATGGGCCAAGCACCTGTGGAACCGTAGGAATACCAACGACGCCCAACAATCTCGGTCCAGCAACATCAAGATTAAACGTCTGAAGAATAACCTCCATGATTCCAAAAATGGAAACAAATACAAAAATTGCAATAACACCCCACACCATAATGCGACGACCATTCTCGTGTTCTTTTATATCCCCTGCCCGATAGACAAACTGTGCAAGTCCCCACAAAAAAAACAAAACCGAGAGCGTCAAAGCAAAAGGAAGCAAAAGAAAAATGATTTCCAGTAACTGTACAATATAAGGACGGAGTGTGAAAAAGAAATTAGTTTGTGCTGATACCACAACCGGAACAACTAAGAAAAAGAACGGCACAAGTAACAGCATTACAAACCGGCTCCAACAGCTCACCTTTGCATTATTCATGTGGGATAAAATTATATAGCACCTCTAATACGCTCAACTGTATCTTTTATACCAGTGGCAAGAGTCCACGAACCAAGTAAAACTATAGCTCCAATAAAAGACCAAAAAAATGCGCGTCTCGCTTCTTCTAGTTGAGCTGGATTACCCTGAGCCCTTACAAACAAAAATCCAGACCAAATGATACCAAGCGCTACCACAATACCCCCAATAGGAATGATAACCGTATTAAAAACCAGTTGTATGAAATCAAAAAGGTTATTTACTCCAGCACCCGCAAGCGGATTAGGGACAGTAGCTGCTTGTACCTGTACCACACCAAACAAAATAATTGCGACAAGAACCCCTACAACGCGCATATTAAATAATTTTTTAAACATTATAGTACGATATTATTCCAATAATACTACTTCAAAAATGAAGGGGTGCGCGAACCAAGAAGCGCTGACTCGATCGTCTTTATAATCAACCACGCCGAAAGAGCTACAAAGTACCCGACTGCGACATTTTTAAAAATCCCTGTTGCCTCACTAATCTTGCTAGAACTGCCACCACTCGTCACATACAAAAACCCAGCATACGCAAAAGAAATAGCTGCAAGAAAAGAAGCCGCGTAAAGCAACACATCAATAATATTTCCAATGAGTGTAATAAAATCACTAAAACCGCACGGATTTGCCGCAACAAAACCACACGGAATAATGTCCTCGCCCGGACGCCACGCAAAAGTGACTAACGGCAGACAAAGTATTATTCCCGCAATAGAGTGAGCAATATATGTACGACGCATGAATATAGTATTAATTAGTACAATGACGCGGGCGCCAAACTTGTCAATTCTTGATCTGCACGACGAACTGCATCATCAAGATCATATGCACCTGAAATCGAATTTTCAATCATACGCTTAAACACGTTCGCCGAACCTTCAGGATCCGGATCAGCCCATGATCGACCCATAACTGCCGACTCAAAAAGTGTTGCCCCATACGCATCAGTTGGAATACTAGATAAAGTATCTCGCCTCACGGGAGCAACACGTAGAAACTCTGCCAACGTATTTGAAAATTCTGGTTTAATAAAATGATTCAACATGATAGTAAGCGCATTTGTAGCCTGTGGAGATGTCTTAAGTACTGCAAAACCATACACACGAGCAAGGGTTGTGTTAATTGGTGCAACAAGGGGTTGCGGCATACGTGTTAAATCAAAATTCAAGTTTGGATTTTTACTTCGTATGATATCAATTTCACTAGCAAATCCTGGATAGAAAGTCAGCATATCAGCAATAAAGGCATCTTGTGATGCTGGAAGCGAACGATTCCATGAATATATGGGGTACGTGGGATTTGAAAACTGAACAAAGTACGAAAGACCCGCAACCGCACCATCAAGATCATCCGCAATCGTACTTCTTGACCTATCAACATATGTCATAATCCGATTACCTGATTGAAGCAAAAAGGTTGCTAATATCTCCCGAGCATTAGTCACATTCATATACTCACCCATTGCAATCGTACTACGACTAATTTCAAATCTCCGATCTTTTATGGTGAGACGTTCAGCTAAACCAGGAATAGCTGACCATTGCGTTGGTGGTCGCGACACACCCGCACTTTGCAAATGATCCCGATTCCAATAAAACACCATTGGGTCAACCGCAACCGGTACGCCGAACGCTCCCATTGGTCCCCAAAACGTTTCCGCGGCTTGCGCGTATGTATCAAGGAAATAACGCTCACTCATCGCTTCTCTCGGTACCGGAACAATCCTCTTTGAAAGTGAGATAACAAGGGCGTCAGGAATAAAAACCATATCAGGTCCCACACCATCAGCAATCGCTTCAACCAAATCACGTTCAAATGTTGCAAACGACTTCTCCTGATACTTAATAATATAAGGCGGCGACTGTTTATCACTCTGTAACGTAGTAAAAAAATTATTCATAACCTGGAACGGCATAGTTCCCCAGACCTGCAACGTCACCGTCCGGGTCGACACACCCGATGTCGACTGATATGTCGCAAACGCGAGCAGCCCACCCACGGCAGAAAGACCAAATACAACCAATAATCCAATTTGAAATTGAGAAATTTTCATTGTTTACGACACACAAACCCATAATGACTATCCCCCGCAGGAATACTGCGCTCAAAAGTAAACCCATGCCCTGCAAAAAGAGCCTTCAACGTCTCCTCCTTTACTAAATATTGCGAAGCTGGCCCCATACCCGAGTAAGAATCACTCCAATCAATAACCAATACCCGTCCCCCAACGCGAAGAATACGACGAACCTCCTCTAAAAAATGTTCTCGATCAGCGATCTGAAAAAAAACGTTTGAAATAATGGCCGCATCAACACTATTATCAGGGATATGCGTACCGCCCACATGTTCAAAATCACCCCAGATAACCTCAACATTATATATATGTTCTTTTGCCGCATCAGCTTTCACACGAGACAGTAACTCCTTCTGCACATCAACAGCATATACCTTACCTTTTGCTCCAACTGCTTTGGCGGCAGCAATTGTATAAAAACCTGATCCTGCACCAAGATCAACCACTGACTGGCCGGGCAACAACTGCAAGTGTGCCACATTTGAAAAAGGATCAGTAAACATAACTCGTGTCATTAGTATAACAAACCGCTCCCCGGAGGGGGAGCGGTTTGTGCACTTACCTTTATGCTAAAGACACACAACTGAAGCAAGGGCATCTCCCTCTCGTGGCCTCATAATACGAACGCCTTGTGTCTGCCTTCCTAAAGACGGCACTTCTTTCAAATCAGTTCGTATCACCTGACTCTTTTTACTAATAGCTACAATTTCTTCATCATCGTCAGTCACTACTCGCGCAGCGATCAGTTTACCTGTTTTACTCGTGACCTGTGCGGTTTTGATACCTGAACCACCACGACCTTGCACTTTATACTCATCACACACCGTTGCCTTACCAAACCCATTATGGGAAATAACAAGTAATCGAGGATGTATTGCCTCCTTAGATACAGCGTTGGCACCAACAACTTCATCTCCTTTCGATAAACGAATACCTCGCACACCTGCGGCAGTACGACCCATCGCACGCACATCACCCTCTTTAAATCGAATAGACTGCCCGCCGGCGGTAACCACGAACACCGTGTCACCTTTTTTCACAAAGAAAACGGACTGGAGTTCATCACCCGCATCAAGAGTAATAGCGATCAACCCTGATCGACGCACTTCATGAAAACTTTTTGCATCAACTTTTTTAACTGTTCCCTGTTTGGTCACCATCATCATCGTCATCTCTGCCTCTTTCACTGATTTTGACATCGGCAAAATAGAAGTCACCTTCTCATCTGCAGCGAGTGAAATAAAATTCATCACTGATTTGCCTTTTGTAGCACGCTTCCCCTCTGGAATATCATACATTTTAAGTTGATACGCCTTTCCTTTATCGGTAAAAAACAACATATCAGCATGCGTACGTGCCGTAACAAAATTTGTAATAAAATCCTCATCTTTTGTATCAAGATCTACGACACCTATTCCCCCACGCTTTTGCTTACGATATTCATCAGGATTAGTACGCTTTACATAACCACCTTTAGTAAATACAAGCATACTCTCCTCATCCGGAATCATGTCCTCAGGAGAAAATTCTTTAACGGCCGACTTAATGAGTTTGGTGCGGCGCTCATCACCATACTTCTGCTTCACCTCAGCAAGCTCCGTCTTAATCACACCCAACATTTTCTTTTCACTTCCTAAAATTGACTCGAGTTCCGCAATCAACACACGCACCGCATCAAGCTCATCTTCAATCTTCTTACGCTCAAGACCAGCAAGCTTTTGCAATCGCATCTCAAGAATTGCGTTTGCTTGTCGCTCACTAAAACGAAACTCCTTGATGAGCCCCGCACGAGCCGTATCAATATCTTTACTCTTCTTTATAAGCCTAATAATTTCATCAATATGATCAAGTGCCTTCTTAAGGCCCGCGAGAATATGCTCACGCTCTTTTGCGCGCGCAAGATCAAACTCAGTACGCCGTCGCACCACGACGCGACGATGCTTCACAAACTCCTCAAGAAGCGACTTGAGCGAGAGAGTTTTTGGCACCCCATCAACAAGAGCAACCACGTTGAAATGAAACGTATCTTCAAGTTGCGTATGTTGATAGAGATAATTTAATACTTTTTCTGGATACCCTCCCTGTTTAAGATCAATCACAATGCGGATATCTTTCGTCGATTCATCACGCATATCCTTAATCCCCTCAATTTTTTTCTCACGATGTAAATCAGCAATAGACGTAATAAGATCTGCTTTATTTACTCGATACGGCAATGATGTGATAACAATCTGATACGCACCCGCTTTCGTCTCAACAATTTCAGCTTCACCACGTACCGTGACCCCACCACGTCCGGTTGTATATGCGTGAACTAAATCTTTCCACCCGTACATCACCGCACCTGTCGGAAAATCAGGACCTTTTATAAATTGAAGTAAATCCTCGATGCCTGCATCTGAATTATCAATCAAGTGAAGCGTTGCATCGACAATTTCATTAAGATTATGAGGTGGTATATCAGTCGCCATACCCACCGCAATGCCAAGCGTACCATTAAGTAACAAATTAGGAACGGCAGCCGGCAACACAACTGGCTCCATACGTGTTCCCTCGTAATTTTGTCTCCAGTCAACCGTCTCTTTTTCAATATCACGAAGCATTTCTGCAGCAATTTTTGACATCTTTGCTTCGGTGTAACGAGGAGCAGCAGCAGGATCACCGTCAATTGAACCAAAGTTACCTTGGCCAATAACCAACGGATACCGCATTGAAAAATCTTGAGCTAACTTAACCAACGACTCATATACCGCCGCGTCACCGTGGGGATGATAATTACCAGTCACATCACCAGTAATCTTTGCTGATTTACGAGTCTTGGCTCCCGCAGAAAGTCCTAGCTCGTGCATCGTATACAGAATGCGACGATGTACTGGTTTTAACCCGTCTCGTGCGTCAGGGAGCGCGCGAGCCGTAATCACAGACATCGCGTAATTCAAATACGACTCGCGCATCTCAGTCGTAATTGAACGAGGAACAATATTTGTCTCTACAGGAGGGTTAGATGGTTCTTCTGGTAACGACTCATTGGAGCGCTTCGATGCCATAGGAAATTATTCTACTACAACGATACAAAAAAAGAAAGAAAAAATATGGCCGTATGTAGGCACTAAATACTATTTTCTCCACACAATACCTAGTTTGATTGCGTACTGCTCCCAAACGACGTTGTGATAAATGTATCAGTAAGTAACGTGGTTGTGGTGCTCACAGAACTTATGATCTGTGACGGAACGCTCGTTGGAAACGTACTTGAAGCAGCTTCTTGAATGAACGCTCCCATCGAACGTAACTCTTTAGTGAGCACTGTTGCGCGAGACGACACACCACCCCACAATGAGTTAATTCCCTCACGGAGCGTCGCGAGTGGACCGGGAGTGGTAGATGTTTCCGCAGAGGTGGTAGGACCCAGAGGACCAAACCCTAACCAAAACAAAAACACACAAACGGTACACAAAAACGCCACACCTCCAGCAATACGACGACGTGTCCGTAACGGCAACAATCTTATCCTATCCAAAAAATCGAGCATGTATAAATTTAGGACGCACTCGAACCAAGCACCACCACCTCTCCTTGTTTACCTTCAAGGTCGCGCTTCTTGATCGTCAACTTATCGACTGGAAACGCTTGATCTCCTCCCATCTCTTTCAAAAACGCTTTTAAAACTTTTTCTGGATTCTGATCAAAGACAACTGGTAATACGAGCGCGGGCTCAACTGACACCGCCAATTTTGCTGCATCTGCAGGAGATAAAACACCTTTTTCTCCAACGGGAACAAACAAAATATCAACATGTTCCATTGCTTGACGCATCACTTGTGGCAACTCAACGGTATCAAGGGCGCCACAAAAACAAAGATTCATACCTTCAAGCGCAATGGTATACACAGTATTTGGTAACATATCACCCCCATATGAGGTCTGCGCACCGTACCCTCGTATAAATACATTCTTAACCTCATACTCACCCGGGCCTGCAATAGCAAATGGTTGCCTATCACCAATACCAACCTCACTTACCCCGTTCATATCAACATGATCTGTCGTTACTAACACAATGTCAGCTCCAAACCTGCTTGTTTTTAAAGATGATTTCTTTGACGGCGGGTTACATACAAGAACAGTATCGCCAAACTGGATGCGATAACACGCACCTCCATGATACGTAATAACCATAATGAAACTATTATACGTGCCAAAATGAAAAACGGGAACCTCCTTCACAAAAACCGCAAAATACGTATACTGTCCAAACACCTTTTATTAGAAAGGCTGCAAAACGGAATAACCCTGGTATGGAGCGTTTATGAACGAACATACCATACCCGTGGCGCACAAAAATAACATGCTATTTTTTGGTAAGAAAAAGTCGGTACAAACCGACACGCAGACAGAATCGGATGTACAAACACTCTCCCAAGAGGAACATACCGATACGAACACATTAGAAAGTACTCCACTTCCCACCAATCAAAAACCGGTGAAAGAGAAAGTGGTCAAGACACCAACCTCCCTCATGGAAGAGTTGGTCATGAAATCAATAACACCCCCGTCTATTGGAGACATTGTGGAAGGTAGCGTTGTTGCAATTGAACCAACCGCGCTCTACATCTCACTACCCCCATTTGGTACGGGAGTCATTTATGGCAGAGAGTTTCAAAACGCTCGCGATGTTATCCGCAAAATAAACATCGGTGATGTTATTTCCGCCAAAGTAGTCGGTACAGATCATCCTGAAAGCTATGTTGAGCTATCACTCAAGGAGGCTCGCCAAGCGCTCATCTGGGCAGAAGCCGAAGACTACATTAAGCACAAGACACCGCTTGATCTAGTAGTCAAAGAAGCAAACAAAGGAGGACTCCTTTTGGAATGGCAAGGTATTGCTGGATTCCTCCCCGCTTCCCAACTCAAAGCTGAACACTACCCACGTGTTGAGGGTGGCGACAAGGATCGCATCCTTGATGAGCTTCGTAAATTACTAAACCAGACAATCACTGTCACCATCATTACTGCAATACCAAAAGAAGGGAAACTAATCTTCTCTGAGAAAAACCTAATCGAAAAAGACCGCGAAAAGATTATCGAAAAGTATGGTATTGGCGATGAAGTATCAGGAACTGTTACCGGTATTGTTGACTTTGGTGCCTTCGTAAAACTCGAAGATGGCCTTGAGGGACTCGTTCACATTAGTGAGATTGATTGGGGTCTGGTTGAAAATCCTTCTCACTTTGTTCGTGTCGGGGAAAAAATAAAAGTAAAAATTATTGAAATCAAGGACGGTAAGATATCACTCTCAATTAAAGCACTCAAAGAAAATCCATGGAAAGAAGCCGCTAAAAAATACAAAAAAGATGACACTGTTACCGCGGTCATCATCAAATACAACCGCCATGGCGCACTTGCCTCAATTGAAGAAGGCGTAGCTGGTCTTGTACATATCAGCGAGTTTGGTAGCGAAGAAAAACTCCGTGAAAAACTTGAACTTGGTAAAACCTACAATTTCAAAATCACACTCTTCGATCCAAAGGATCAAAAAATGGCTCTCGCCTACGCTGGAGACAAAAAGTAACCAAGAAAAACACGCCGCGTACGCGGCGTGTTTTTTTAAACAATAAATAATCCCTCAAAAAAACACCCTACATAACTATGATTGTGACCATCTTGCATTCCACTCATTCATTGCAATGTCCCTTCCCTGAAAGATAATAGCTTCTATTGCACGTACAGCGATGCCTATTACCTCATCCACCAACAGCTGCTCCTCTGTAGTAAACAATTGAATCACAAAATTTGGATCTCGCTCTTTTTTAAGCAATCCTGCCGCATTAGTCGGCGAAATACCAATTCGAACGCGGGTAAATGCTTGACTCTTTACATGAGCAATAACCGATTCAACACCATGATGACCTCCAGCACCAGAATCAAAAGAAATCTTCATGCGTCCAAGTGGTAAATCCATATCATCATGAACCACAATCAACCGCTCAAAATCCTTACTTTCTGTAAGAAAAAAACGTACACTCTCTCCAGATATATTCATATATGTGTCCGGTTGCACCAAACGCACCAACACGCCATTCCACTGAGCTTTTATCTCCCGCGCACGGGCCACATTATTTTTTTTTAGTGGAGCAAAGTGCTGTTCACGCACAATGGCGTCAACAACCGCACGTCCTACATTGTGACGAGTATTAACATACTCATCTCCCGGATTTCCCAAACCAACAATAATCCACTCATTCATCCCTACAGTATACAAAGATGCTGTGTAAAATGCGATTCATGTTGTCTGATGTATAAAAAAATTTGCTCATCACAACAACACCATACTACAATACTCCCGTCATGAATGATGCGCACATCAATAATTCTAAAGAATCTGTCACCACAGTTGAGCGTACGCAAGCTACTACTCCTCATAAAGGAAGCTTCACTGAAACCATTCGCTTCACTATTATTGCACTTGTAATCGTCATACCGTTTCGCCTCTTTATTGCGCAACCGTTTATTGTTGAAGGTGCATCAATGAATCCCACCTTCAAAGACAATCAATACCTCATTGTTGACCAAATCTCATACAAAATACATCTTCCACAACGAGGAGATATAGTTGTCTTTCGATTCCCACGAGACCCTTCAAAATACTTTATAAAACGAATCATCGGATTACCGGGAGAGACTGTTACCATCGATAACAACGAAATATCCATCACCCCTTTCGGTAAGACATCCTCATTTAAACTCCCCGAACCATACCTGCCAGATAAATTTATATCCCAAGAATATAAAATCACCACGCTCAATGATGATGAATACTTTGTCATGGGGGACAATCGTCCAGCAAGCTCTGATTCTCGGGCATGGGGAGCACTTCCAAAGAAAAATATTATTGGCACCCCCATTGTACGCCTCTATCCATTTTCAGCCATTTCCTATAAACCAGGTAACTAACCAGCCATACTTATATGAAACATAAACCGTCCCAGAGGTCTTCAACCACGCAACGACGAGCAATGAGTAAAGCATTAGAAGTTGCCCTCTATTACGGTTTTAATCCTCAACCACCCATTAAGATAAATAGGGTTGATATAGAAATTGCAAAGAAGGTGTTGCAATCGGAACCCCGTTGGAAACAAGCAGGGCTCGATGGACAATCACTCTTATGTGAATCTGTTGAAGAAAAGATCGCGATATTGCGCACCTATGAAGAACGCGGCATGGCAGCATGGCCACAACCAGTGATGCTCGCTTTTGATAGCCCCATCACAGGAGCTCGTGGAGAGAAAAAAACATCCAACGATTTTCATTTTCATCTTGAAATAGTAGGAACGTATAAATCAATTGCCGAAGCGATTCTCGCAAAAGCAACCTACGATATGCTCAAAGAAGAAGGATTCACAGATCTCTACATCGACATCAACACGCTCGGTGACAAAGATTCAACAGCCAGACACGCCCGAGAACTTGCTACGTTTTACAAAAAAAGAAATGCTGAACTCTCTCCCGCCTGCCGAGAGTTAGTCAAAAAAAATCCCTTTGACGTACCCTGCGTCGACCTATCGTGCAAAGAGCTCCACGAAGAAGCACCTCAACCCCTCTCATACCTTTCAGAACCATCGCGACAGCATTTCCGTGAAGTTCTTGAATACCTTGAAAGCACCAATCTGCCCTATCGTATTAATCCAAAACTCTGTGGCGACCGAACAATTGCAACACATACCGTATTTGAAATACGTTCAATGGGCACAGGCGATCAAGCAGTAGAATCGCCACCACTTGCATTTGGTATCCGATACAATAATTTAGCAAAAAAAATTGGTGCCAAAAAAGATATACCCGCGATTGGTGTCTCTATTGTATTTAAAAAGGATGCAACGCATGGCAAACGCTCTACAGTTATCGTCCGCAAACCAAAAATATTCTTTATACAACTTGGATTTGAAGCAAAACTTAAAAGTCTCTTACTTATGGAGACATTACGAAAAGCAAATATCCCTATTTTGCAAGCACTCCCTAAAGATAAACTACACGCGCAACTCAGTTCAGCAGAGGAGCTTGGCATCCCTTACACAATTATTTTTGGACAAAAAGAAGCACTTGAGGGGACCGTCATCATTCGAAATATGGCAAACCGTTCCCAAAATACCGTACCGATCAACGATTTACCCCAGTTTCTTAAGAAAGTAACTTCATAAACCATAAAGTAACTCATACAAAGCTCTATTGTCAGGAAATGAGGGCTATGTTACATTGTTTCAACTATGGCAACGAATGCACAAGTAGAAAGAACCGGCAGCGAATCACCCGCAAGCCTTATACGTCGTTTCAGCAAAAAAATACAAGGTTCAGGTATCGTTCAGGAAGTACGCAACCGCCGTTACCATGCTCGTAACACGTCAAAACTAACTGACAAAAAACAAGCACTTAAACTTTTACAGAGACGTGCTCGATACGAGATGCTCTTTAAGCTTGGAAAAATCGTTGATCGAAGCAATAAGCGTGGCAAAAGCTCCCGCTAACAACCAGCACCCTTCTCACAAAGGGTCAAACGTCATTCCTGTTTCTATACAAAACAGGACTAAACGTCGCATACCCCCACTTCCGTACCACGCAATAAAAAATGCCATCCTAGGTGTGCGTTATGACCTCTCATTCACGATCGTATCTGAAAGTGAAATCGCGCGACTCAACCAAACCTACAGAGGCAAATCTGGTCCAACAGACATTCTCTCTTTTTCTCTCAGTGATACGACAGGGGAAATACTTATTGCCCCACAATCAGCACTCAAGAAAGCAACCGTTTTTGGTGAAACATTTTCCACATATATGCGACGACTATTTATCCACGGATGTCTTCATTTGAAAGGCTTCGCCCACAGCGATACAATGGAACAGTTGGAGCGTCGCATGATACGCCGTTTTTCTAAAAAATAAACGACGATGATCGTACGGGGTCTCCATGCCCCACTTTTTTATTTTATGGCTCACGATACAACAGTCGGTATTGATATTGGTACCTACCAGGTAAAAGTTATGGTTGCTGCACGTACGTCAACAACCATAAAAGAACCGCCCACGGTATTAGGTACTGGTTTTACCGAATCACACGGTTTGCGACATGGCTACATCGTGAATCAAGAAGAAGTAACCAAGAGTGTTAAAACTGCAATTGCCCAAGCAGAACGAACTGCTGGTATAAAAATAAAACGAGCGACTATTGCAGTAGGAGGAGTTGGTTTAGGTAGTGTGGTATCTCACGGAATGGTTGCCATTTCTCGAGCAGATAACGAAGTAAGCGAACATGACGTACAAGCTGCAATTGAGCAATCAAAAAAAGATATTCCTCCGGCACAACAACTCAACCGTACAGTGCTTCATATACTTCCTATTGCCTACAAATTGGATGGCAAACCAATTCCAAGTAATCGACCTCTTGGGCTGAAAGGAACAAAATTGGAAGTAAAGACACTCTTCATCACTTCAATGGAACAACACTTCAACGACCTGATTGCGGCTGTTGAAAACGCTGGTGTCGAAGTAGAAGATACCGTTGCCGCCCCTATTGCAGCAAGCGAAGTTACGCTAACAAAAACACAAAAAATTGCCGGTGTTGTCCTTGCAAACATCGGTGCCGAAACTGTAACTATTGTTGTGTTTGAAGAAGGTATTCCCATTTCTCTTGAAACATTCCCAATCGGCTCAACTGATATTACCAACGACATTGCATTAGGACTTAAAGTGCCACTTGAAGAAGCTGAAGATTTAAAACGTGGCAATATCCACCCGACACAATTTCCAAAACGCAAACTTGATGACATCATCGCTGCGCGTGTTTCTGACATTTTTGAACTCATCGAAGCACACCTCAAAAAAATTGGAAAGAGTGGTCTCTTGCCCGCGGGAATTGTATTAACTGGTGGAGGATCGGGTATCACAACCATCGAAGATTTAGCCAAAGCGAGCCTCAACCTCCCTTCCCGCCTTGCCAACCTTGGTATTCGTGGCAGCATCAAGGACTCATTTTGGTCTGTATCCTACGGATTATGCAGCATGACACTTGCTGGCAACATTATAGGCCAAGCCATCCCCCCACAAACATTCTTTGACCGAGTCCTCAAAGATCTGAAAAAAACTGGCCGCTCTTTATTACCATAGATACTATTTCGTCCGTTACGGTTTCTAGACACGCCGTATAAAGCCCGTCAAGTGACCCAAAAAACACCATCTGCTATGATGTGTGCACTTGGCGTAGTGCTGCAAGAGGAAAGTAGCACTGACCGCTACCATTATTCCACCTCGTTAGCAATTCATATGCCCCAAGTAAAGCCAGAAGTAGAAGCATTCGCACGAATCAAAGTCCTCGGTATCGGAGGATCAGGTAAAAATGCGATTAACCACATGATCAATTCAAAAGTTCGTGGGGTTGAGTTTATTTCCATAAACACTGATACTCAAGACCTGCATAACTCTCTAGCAAAGAAAAAAATTCATATTGGCAAAAATCTTACCCACGGACTTGGTGCCGGCATGAATCCTGACGTTGGTAAACGCGCGGTAGAAGAAAATAAAGAAGAAATCCAAGAGGCAATTCGTGGTGCAGACATGGTGTTTGTAGCTGGTGGCATGGGAGGAGGAACCTTCACAGGTGCTGCCCCTGTTGTTGCTCGTATCGCTAAAGAACTAGGCGTCCTCACTGTCGCAATTGCTACCAAACCATTCTTTTTTGAAGGAAAACAACGCATGCGCCTTGCCGAACAAGGTCTTGAAGAGCTTTCAAAATCGGTTGATGCGATTGTAGTGATTCCAAATGATCGTCTTCTTTCAATCATCGGCAAAGATACTACTGCCATGAATGCATTCGCCATGTGTGATGAAGTGCTCAAACAAGCAGTCGAAGGGATCTCAGACCTGATTACCATTCCCGGCATCATCAACATAGACTTCGCTGATATTCGAGCAATTCTAGATAACGCAGGCTCAGCCCTGATGGGTATTGGCACTGCCTCTGGCGACCAACGCGCTACTGAAGCAGCGAAAGCAGCAATCAACTCACCCCTCCTTGATGTATCTATCAACGGCGCCCGCGGCGTACTCTTCTCAATTGCAGGAGGTGACGATCTTACCATGTTTGAAATCCAAGAAGCAGCAAAGGTTATTACCGAATCTATTGACGGTGATGCAAAAGTTATCTTCGGCACCGTGCGTGACGAACGCTTGAAAAAAGGTGAGGTACGTATTACGGTTATTGCGTCTGGATTTCCTGAAAACATTGCAACTAAGCGTTCACTCTTTCCCGATATGATTCCGACAGATGACAGAAAAGGGCGAATTTTTAACTCCATCCTCCCCACCCCTACTCCACCACCAACACCCACACCAAAAGTTGAACAACGTCCTCTTGTTGAAGAAAAGAAACCAGAATTGCCAAAAGTCGAACAAAAACCAGCCCCAAAAGTCCTTGAGGAAGACGATGATTGGAGTGCTGTGCCCGCATTCTTACGGAGAAATAAAAAATAACAGATTCACACAAACACCCGCTCATGAGCGGGTGTTTGTGTATCACTCTTTTATACTCACTCTTTCTTAAGGTATACTGTACGTCGATGACGTACGATCTTGCGATTATTGGCGGTGGCCCAGCGGGTGTTGCCGCGGGTATCTACGCCTCACGAAAACAACTCAAAACTATATTTATTACCGAATCATTTGGTGGACAAAGTACAGTCTCAGAAGGTATTGAAAACTGGATCGGGACCATAAAAATTTCTGGTAGTGATCTGGCTAAAAACCTCGAAGCCCATCTACGGGCGTACGCAGGAGACATCGTCACGATCACTACAGGAAAACGAATCACTGCGGTACAAGAAAAAAAAGAAATTATAACAATCACTGCCACAGATAATACAACATACCACGCCCGCGCACTTCTCGTGACGACCGGCAGCCACCGCCGAAAACTCGAAATTCCTGGTGCCGCGCAATTTGAACACAAAGGAATCACTTACTGTGCTTCATGTGACGGACCACTGTTTACTGGCCAAGACGTCACTGTTATTGGTGGCGGCAATGCAGCAATCGAAACCGCCGCACAACTATCAGCGTATTGCAAAAAAGTAACAATCCTCCAACGCGGTCTAACCTTTCGTGCCGACGAAAGCACGGTCACAAAAGTGCTCTCTCTACCAAACGTAACCGCAATTACCAACACCACACTCCTGGAAATACAGGGACAAAAATTTGCTGACACCGTCATTTTCGAAAAAAATGATACAAAAGAACGTGTAGTACATAAAACAGGAGGTATTTTTGTTGAAATCGGCCTCTTACCTACTACTGATTTTGTAAAAGATATTGTGACACGTGATCAATGGAATCACATCAAAGTTGACCCACGCACACAAAGGACATCTCATCCACAAATCTGGGCAGCTGGTGATTGTACCGACGGACTGTACCACCAGAACAACATTGCTGCGGGTGATGCCATTAAGGCACTTGAAGACATCTACCTTGCTCTCAAAACTCATTAAAAGAAAAACTTTCTTTGCGGAAAAAAAGATTATGTATCAATGTGTAGCCTATTTTATCGCTCGATATACAAACGCCGGTGGTAAATTCCACAGTACCCACGAAACAACAGATAGGTACGGAAAATAATGATATATCGCAGCAAATGAAGACAAGAAATATTGAAACTGCACAAAAACACCACCGGGAGACAATACTGCAAGAGTAGCCGCCAAAATAACATGCTCTTCTTGTCTAGGAAGTGTACTGAGTGGTAATCCCGAGACGACACAATCAGCGTGATCAAATCCACATTGTGACAATATAGCAGAGATACTCATCGCATTACCGCACACGATCACCAAGCGCGAATCTTTAATAGTACGTAATTCCTCAACACGTACTGGTAATTCCTCGACCGCAATAATAACCGCGTCATAACGGACATGTTTTAGAAGTGCTCGGGTAATTGACCCTGTTCCCGCCCCCAACTCAATAATAACTCGAGCATCAAACGGTACCGCTTGAGCCATACGCTCAGCAAGTACATGACTACTAGGAGCAAGTGCTCCCACACGAAACCACGAATGAATACGTGCCCACATGTTCATTATTTTTCAGTGCGCGGTATAGGACTTGAACCTATGACCCTCCCTACGTCAAAGGGATGCTCTACCAACTGAGCTAACCGCGCATCATGTAGAAACTGATTATGTCAGTCCTCCACTTTTCTACTATATCAAATCTTTCAAGATGATACATCTCTAGCTATCTATGGCTTTACTGCAAAACTCGCGATGTATGACGAGCAATGTCAGAAACTCGTTTTATCCAACCTTCGCCTTATCGAGGCTTACATCAATTCGGATATTCCGCTCTCTCCCTTCTCAAAAAAAAACGCACAAATACAAGATAATTTTACCTGCGGAGGAGGTGGGATTTGAACCCACGAGAGACTTTCATCCCTGCTCGATTTCGAGTCGAGTGCCTTCGACCACTCAGCCACTCCTCCTATCCAAGAACGGGTGAAAATATAACACTTTTTGAACATTTCTCCAAAAATGCTATGATGCATGCTCATAGACGGCCCTATCGTCTAACGGCTAGGACACGGGCTTTTCAAGCCTGTAATCGGGGTTCGATTCCCCGTAGGGTCACCCAAAGAAACGTTGTGAATGTCTAGGTATAATATAGTTTATGAAGAAAATTATCTTAATAATCCTCATTATTTTAATCATTGGCGGTTTTTATATAGTTAAAGGCTTTACAGCCACTGCAATCATTATCTCTAATCAAAGAAGTGAAGAACTATCAAATGTAAAAATTGAAACAAAAGATAATATTGTTGAAGTTGGTACTATTCCACCAAATGAATCAAAGACTATAATACTCCATAATAAATTTGGAGAAAGCGGTATTAAGATGATTTATAATGATGGAAAAGTCTGGCAAGGTGGATATATTGAAAATGGTTATAAAGTAAGAATTATTTACAGTGATCCAGGAATTGAGTACGAGTATATTTCCATCCAGAGATTTTTACTAGGAATGTAGAATTGAATTTAAACTTTCGATTCCTAATTTAATAACACTTCTGGAGTAAGTAAGTTCTGAAAGCCAAGCAAATAGGTCACATAAAGAAACTCGTTTGAAACGTTGCCAGGTCTCTATTTCGCCATAAAAAATTATATAGCGAAATACATACCTTTTCTTCAAAAAAGCTCGAAAAAATGATATATTCACGCAATGAATCTGAGTACATCTTTTTTAATCACCTAAAAAATAAAAAATGAACAATAACACACTACTTATCGCACTAGTCGCACTTATCATCGGTGGTACAGGTGGCTACTTAGTGGCAAATACAAACAACATGATACCAATGATGACAAATGGTAAAAAAGACGCTGTTCCTGCTGGTATGCACCGTATGTCTGATGGTTCTTTGATGGATAATGGTACAACTGACACCCGTATGGGAATGATGAACGGAATGGATCATGGCATGATGATGGTATCAAGTGAAAAAGAGTTTATTACCGAAATGATACCTCACCATCAAGAAGCAGTAGATACGGCCAAGCAAGTACTAGCTCGTGGAGCTACGACACCAGAAATCAAAACCTTGATGGAAAACATCATTACCGCCCAAGAAAAGGAAATTACTGACATGAAGACATGGTATCAGGTGTGGTACCGTACGCCGTATCAACCATCTGGAAACTACAAACCAATGATGCGTGATCTCTCAAAATTAAACGGCAAAGAACTAGACAAAGTATTTCTCGAAGATATGGTAATGCACCATATGGGAGCGATAATGATGGCACACAGCGTGCAGGGTTACATTGAACACGACGAGGTACAAAATCTCACCAACGCTATCATTCAGACCCAATCAGAAGAAATCCAACTGATGCGACGGTTGCGAGCAGGGCTAAAATAAATACAAAGGACCGCCACAAGCGGTCCTTTGTATGTATACGGTATGCATACGAAGTGACAACAAAACAAGGCACAAGATCTTCTTGTGACCATATATAGACAACAAAACGAATATACTGTACAATCATGAGCCCCATATAAGGGGTTTTATTATCCTTACTACTATTATGGCCTTGCTCGTACTCGTGCGACACGGAAAATCTGAATGGAACCACCTCGGTCTTTGGACCGGCTTAGTTGATGTTGATTTAGCAGATGAAGGAATAGCAGAGGCTCAAAAAACAGGCAAACTTCTTTCCGACATACCATTTCACGCGCTTCATGTATCAGAACTCTACCGCGCACAGCGAACACTTATGGAAGTCATCGAGGCAACGAACAACCACCATTATCACGAAGCAGAAAGTCATCCGGCACTTAATGAGCGTGACTACGGTGACCTCACAGGGAAAAATAAGTGGCAAGTAAAAGACGAGGTAGGTGAAGAACGATTCAATCGTATCCGTCGACACTTTGATGAACCAGTCCCAAACGGTGAAACATTGAAAGACGTGTACCACCGCGTCGTCCCATACTACGAACAGCACATTCTTCCAAAACTTGCTGAGGGTAAAAATGTGCTTGTAGTGGCTCATGGTAATTCTCTACGAGCCCTTGCCAAACATCTCGAAAAAATTGCTGATGCAGACGTTGCTAATCTTGAAATTGGTACGGGTGAAGCACACTGCTACACTATTGATACGACTGGTACCGTTATTGCAAAAGAAATCCGTGGCGCAAACACACAAAAAGGAAAAGTATAGTCATCATTGATAACACCATGTTGATACAACCGATCATCCTCGCAGCTGGTAAGGGGACTCGTATGGGAGGTTCGATACCCAAAGCACTCACCCCTTACAAAGGATCGCCGATGGTGCATCATGTGTTAACTGCTGTTACCAAAGTACTTCCTACCGTATCACCACTAGTTGTTATTGGACACCAAGGTAAACTCGTCAAAGAATCTCTTTCAACAAAGAACTGTTTTTTTGTCGAACAACAAGAACAACGCGGAACCGGACACGCCGTGGCATGTGCTCTTCCCTTTGTTCAGCAAAAAATATCACATATTATTGTTCTCTACGCTGACCAACCCCGACTCGCCACAGATACAATTAAAAATCTTGTTGATACACACCGGACATCAGGAGCAACACTCACCTTAGGTACCGTACTCGTTCCTGATTTTAACGAATGGCGCTCATGTTTTAACCGATTCGGAAGAATCATACGAGACGTGGATCATCGCATCACAGGTATTACAGAATGGAAAGATGCTTCAGAAACAGAACGTGCCATTACTGAAGTAAACCCTTCATACTTCTGTTTTGAAAAAACATGGCTCCTTGAAGCAATCAAAACACTCTCGGCATCACATAATGCTGCACACGAATACTACCTAACTGACATGGTAAGTCGTGCGCTCACTGACGGAAAAATGATTGCAACCGTCCCTATTCCTCCCCACGAAGCACTAGGTATCAATACACCAGAAGAACTTGCCCTCGCCGAATCACTCACGTAACAGTAAGATACCACTATGGGATCATCTCCCGATACAAAAACCTTCCTTGCTATAGAAACCTCTTGCGACGAAACCGCAGTCGCTATTATTGATGTTAGAGGGACCACCATTACTGTCCGCTCCCATCTCGTATTTTCTCAAGCTTCTTTACACGCCACATTTGGTGGCGTGTTTCCTAACCTCGCTAAACGAGAACACGCCAAAGCCCTCCCCCTACTCCTCACATCAGCACTGACAGAAGCACAGATTACATCAAACACTCCCCCGCAAAAAGAACTTCTTACGAACATCCAAGCACTTCTAATCAAAGATACAATACTCTGCGAAACACTTATCCCTTTTATACAAAATACAAACATACCTCTGATTGATGGGATTGCAGTCACCTACGGGCCCGGTCTTGAACCGGCGCTCTGGGTGGGACTTAATACAGCACGTGCACTCGCATACGCGTGGAATGTGCCACTCTATCCTATGAACCACATGGAAGGACATATCGCTGCAGCGCTCCTCTCTGAAAACACAAGTGACAACACGTCGCCACAACGTAGGTACACGCTCACCGAACCGCTGGTTCCTGCTTTAGCGGTCTTACTTTCTGGTGGTCACACTGAATTTGATCTCATCCACCGCATCGGTACCTACGAGCGCATTGGCGAAACACAAGACGACGCTGTTGGTGAAGCTTATGACAAAGTTGCCCGACTTCTTGGATTACCATACCCAGGAGGACCCCTCCTCGCACAAAAAGCACAAGAGGCTCGAACTCGACACGTCCAATCGCCAATAAAACTCCCTCGTCCCATGATAACCTCAGACACCTTACACACGTCGTTCTCTGGCCTTAAAACAGCCGTTCGTTATGCAGTCGAAAAAATAACACCACTCACCGACCAAGACACGATCGGTATTGCACGAGAATTTGAAGAAGCAGTAACCGAAGTGTTGATACGAAAAACACACGCAGCGATTGAAAAAACTGCTGCAGAATCGCTCATTCTTGGTGGTGGTGTTGTGGCAAACGAATATCTACGAGCTGCTTTTGCTCGTCTTGCAAAAGAACATAGTATTCCTCTTTTTGCGCCACACCCCACACTAGCAACCGATAATGCCCTCATGATTGCTACTGCTCTCGCCGCACGATATACACACGGCTGTAGCATTGCACGAGATCCGTCTGACATCACATTGAAAGCATGTGGTACATTACGACTTGCATAATAATAAAAAGGCGCATACGCTAATATTCGGATAGAAGTTGATCTCCTAAGTAGTAGTTAATCTACAATTAATCTAGTCCCACAAACATGTAGCACATTTACTACAGTTGTTTTGGGTGTTCAAAAAAAGAATTAGGAAATCAGCTTTCTGCCACCCCTCTCCTGAGAAGGATTGGGGTTTTATTGTGTACAACCATACCTATTGACAAAAAATCAATAGATTGCTAAGATGAATCTAGAGTAACGATTTTCCGCCCAAAGAAGTTCTGGGTATTGTCTGGCGACGACTTGGGCCCGTTAGTCAGACAACGGCGCATGACCACCCCAAGGAACTTCTCCCCCGTTTCGCTAGTCGTCACAACACTGAGCGAAACGGGGGTTTTTATTTTGTGCATCAAAAACGTCAATTTGCTATGATAGAGTGACGTATGATACCTAATCAATTTCTAAAACCTTACAACCCAAAAGAAACCGAGGAGCGACTCTATGTCCGATGGGAAACCAGCGGTCTGTTTAACCCTGACCGTTTACCTCAAACACGAAATGAGTCTTTTACTGTCATGCTCCCCCCACCAAATGCCACAGGTATTCTTCACCTCGGTCATGCACTTGAAAATTCTATTCAAGACACTGCTATCCGTTTTGCCCGCATGCGTGGTAAAAAAACACTCTGGCTCCCTGGTACCGATCATGCTGCTATTGCGACAAACACCAAGGTAGAAAAAGAAATGATTAAAGTTGAAGGAAAAAATCGACACGATATCGGCCGAGAGGCATTTATACAACGTGTCGAAACTTATGTGGCAGGAAGTCGTGGCACTATTCAAAAACAAATACGTCGCATGGGTTCCTCGTGTGATTGGTCACGTGAAGCTTTTACTTTCGATGAAAAGAGAAACAAGGCAGTCGTGGAAGCATTCACTCGCATGTATAACGCCGGCCTCATCTACAGAAAAAATCGTGTGATCAACTGGGACCCAAAAGGTCAAACAACCGTATCTGACGATGAAGTCAATCACAAACCAGAAAAAGGTGTCCTGTACACTTTCACATACAGCAAAGACTTCCCTATTCCAATTGCAACAACCCGCCCCGAAACAAAAGTTGGTGACACCGCGGTCGCCGTACACCCTGATGACGTACGATACAAACAATACATCGGCAAAACATATACAGATATTCCCTTTGCAGGCACACGGATCTCCATAAAAATTGTGGGTGACGAGAGTGTTGATCCTACATACGGAACAGGTGCCCTAGGTGTTACTCCAGCACACAGCCTCATCGACGCTGACATCGCCGAGCGACACGCCCTGCCCTTTGTACAGGTGATCAATGAATACGCACGTATGACTGACGCAGCTGGGCCAGTACTTGCCGGTAAAAAAACCAAAGACGCTCGTGCTGATGTGGTTTCTTGGCTCAAGGAAAACAGCCTCTTACGTGAAGAAAAAGAGACAGATATGAACATCTCGATAGCAGAACGAAGTGGTGGCATTATCGAACCATTGCCTAAATTGCAATGGTTCGTGAACGTCAATCATCCCATCAAAGAACGTGGCGGTAAAACATTAAAACAACTCATGCGAGATCCTGTCGCAGACGGCCGTATCACCATTATGCCTGATCGGTTTGAAAAAATTTATTTTCACTGGATAGACAACCTTCGTGACTGGTGCATCAGCCGACAACTCTGGTACGGACACCGCATTCCGGTATGGTATAACGGTGACACTATTGCGGTATCCGCCACAAGTCCTGGTATCGGTTGGACACAAGACGAAGATACTCTTGATACCTGGTTCTCTTCTGCACTATGGACATTCTCAACGCTCGGATGGCCCGATGAAACGATAGACCTCGCCACATATCACCCGACCACCCTCATGGCGCCGGGATATGAAATCCTATTCTTCTGGGTTGCGCGCATGATTCTCATGTCTCAATTTTTACTTGGCGACATCCCATTCAAGACGGTATACCTCCATGGCATTCTGCGTGATAAAAAAGGACAAAAATTTAGTAAATCACTAGGAAACGGCATTGACCCTATTGAAATTATCGAAAAATATGGGGCCGACGCGTTGCGTATGGCGCTCATCGTTGGTATTGGTCCTGGCAATGATGCAAACTTTGATGAACAGAAAGTGAAAGCATACAAATTATTTGCCAACAAACTCTGGAATATTGCCCGCTTTGTTTTGGAACGTACCGAGGGTATTGACTTCACAAAAACATCGCTGCGTGAAAAAGACCAAAAACACATTGCCATGTGGAAAAATACGCTACGCGACATTACCACTGACATGGAGCACTATCGCTTCTACCTCGCCGGTGAAAAATTATACCACTTTGCCTGGCATACCTTTGCAGATGTTATGATAGAAGAGAGTAAATCGGATCTTTCACATGAAGACACGTCCACAAAAGCTTCCGCTGCGCTCAAACTGACCACCATCCTCACGGAACTGACCTCAAGTCTCCACCCGTTCATGCCATTTATTACCGAAGAGATATGGCGCTTGTGGCGTGGTGATCAATCATTTTTGATGGTCGCACCGTGGCCTAACACAGAATAAATCTAACATCATACATGCATATCGCAGGAATATATATGTTTGCATTCTTTGGTGGCTTTATACCTGGAACCCTATGGCTTTTCTTTTGGCTTATAGAAGATAGACGCCACCCTGAACCAAAACGTCTCCTCGCACTAGCATTCTGTGTTGGTGTCCTTGCTGTACCCCTCGCCCTAGTGGCGCAACGCGCATTTGCCAGCTACTTTATCCATCCCCTCTCTCTTACCGCATTCATAAACACATTTCCGATCACCGGCGCCCTATACCTCTTTGTATTTGCTGCGATTGAAGAACTGGTCAAATTTATTGCAGCCTACGCTGCCGTCCTGTGGAGCACAGAGGTAGACGAACCTATTGATTATATTATTTATCTCATTGCCGCAGCGCTTGGTTTTGCTTCTTATGAAACCGCCCTGTTCATCGTAAGTGGCATCACTCCACTCACTGAAGGGGCGTTCACTCAGGGCATCATTATGAGTAATATGCGAGCCATTGGTGCAATGCTTCTCCATGTCATCTCATCATCAGTTATTGGACTTACACTCGCATTCGCGTTTTATCGTTCCTTAAAAACCCGCTTCTGGTATGGCACATGTGGATTTATACTCGCCACTGTTTTGCACGGACTCTTCAATCTCGCTATAATACGCGTATCGGGTGGAAATGCGCTCTTTGCGTTTGTTGCCGTATGGATCACAATCATTTTTCTCTTAGGTATGTTTGAGCGAGCAAAGAAAATTCACCCACACTTTTCTCATTAGTGAGCACCTTAATTTTATATCTCCATGGCAAAAGCAAAACGATCATTCTTTGAACGACTCACTGGCATTGGCGGTGAAGAAGAAACAGTGCAAATAGAAACACCGCGAGTCACAAACACCCCTACTAGTACAGACACTGCAACGCCACAAAAAAAGAACGGGTGGACCGAGGAACCGGTCATTGAAGGCGAACTCGCTGTTGACGTCTACCAAACAAACGATGAGATTATTATTCGTGCCATGGTTGCAGGGGTACGACCAGATAATCTCGATATTGCCATCACGCGGGATATGGTCACGATTCGGGGAAACAGAACAACAACCGAAGAAATACGGGATGATAGCTACTTCTTCCGAGAACTCTACTGGGGATCATTTTCACGAACGATTCTCCTGCCTCAAGAGGTCGAAGCCGAGGAGGCTGAAGCAACCGAACGTAATGGATTACTTACCATACGTCTTCCCAAAATAGATAAAGGACGACAAACAAAACTCAAAGTAAAGAGTAACGCATAAACACATACACCCCGACACGTGTGTGGCAGACAGTGCTATGTATAAACAAGACGCACTCACCGCGCTACAAAAGGATTTAGAACATGCGGATCTACCTCTCGCATTAGAGGCAAACCTCGTATTTGGTGAAGGTAACCACGACTGTGCTGTTATGTTTATCGGTGAAGCGCCTGGCCAAAAAGAAAATGAGTTACGGAGACCGTTCGTTGGTCGTTCTGGACAACTCCTCAATACACTCATTGAAAAAATTGGATGGACACGTGCAGATGTGTACATCACTAACATCGTTAAACGACGCCCCCCTAACAACAGAGACCCGCTGCCAGAAGAAATTAAAGCGTACGCACCATATCTCGCAAAACAAATAGAAATTATTAACCCAAAAATCATTGCGCCCTTGGGTAGATTTTCAATGAACTATTTTCTCCCCTTTGCAAAAATTACCCGTGACCAAGGAAACGTATTTGAAGCTGAAGGCAGACTCATCTATCCACTCTTTCACCCTGCAGCCGCCCTGCGTAACCCAAAAACCATGAAAGCACTTGAAGCAAGTTTTCAAAATCTATCAAGCATCGTAGAAAAAATCATCTCCACCTCTTAAGCACACCTCTCATGGCCTCAAAAGAAAAATAACAAGCACACAAAACATTTATTCATCAAATGTACAAACTGGTGCCGGGGGCCAGAGTCGAACTGGCGACCTACCGCTCTTCAGGCGGACGCTCTAACCAACTGAGCTACCCCGGCATTAAAAAACGCCCTCATACTTTAGCGGTTTTAGGGCTAATTCGCAAGCAGTGACTATTCTCCACCCGGAAACACATTAATCAACTTACCACCAACATCCTGTACCTGCTCTACTTGGGCTTTCAAAGCGCCATATGCAACACCCAAAGACTCAAGATACGGTTGTAAAAGATAAAACGCCCCCAAAGAAAAACCAAGAATAATCACCCAGTAGGAAATACTAATCCACTTACGCCACTGGGAGGCATGATATAGCTTTCGCACATATGTATTATTCTCTTCTGTTAACTCCAGAATTCTATACAAGGTTGATTTGAGTTCTTGATCCATGTAAGAAGTATACATCTACACGACACATTGACCAAAACACACAACATTGTATATAATAAAAAAAGTTTGCTCTTCCTATGAAAAACTATATGAGAAATCCTAGAAGGCATAACGAACGCACAGAGGGCAGAGTCCACGACAGCAACCCAGTGTCTCAACATAGAGGACTGAAGCCCGGGCATCACATCCGGGGAGGCGGTACCGTGCAAACACGACCAATCCTCAAAAAGGGACTATAGCAGAAAACCTCCCTCATACCACCACTCACCATATATGTATATGGTGAGTGGTTTTTCTATGTGGTGCCCTCGGTAGGAATCGAACCTACATCTATCCCTTAGGACGGGACTGTTCTATCCATTGAACTACGAAGGCCGACACTCAAACTATACCCGAAACCATTCAAAACAAAAACATCCCAACAAATAGAGATGTTTGTGTGACACTATTCAACGATCACGATTAGACACCCACAAGTTTTGACAACCGCGCTTCATCAAAACCAACAATAACCTCGTCCCCTACAACGATAACGGGCACACCAAGCTGACCCGAGCGGTCAACCATTTCCTGACGTTTCGCCAAATCAGTCGCCACATTGTATTCAGCATACTGCACACCGTGCGTATTAAAAAAATCTTTTGCGGCATTACAATACAAACACGTCGGTGTCGAATAAATCTCAACTTTCTTTGCTGCTTGTGCCATATACGTAGACCTTTAGTTTACTTAATAAAGCAAGTATACTCCCCGACCTCATACCCCGTCAAATCAAACCTGCTGTGTATACCTATCTTATCTAACATATGTAAGAGAAACCAGCCATTACACCGGGGTCCATTACCATCCTTTTACTTTTTCTTAGCCGATTTTTTCAACATGAATCGCTGCGTAGGGTTAAGTGCTTTATCACGACGATGTACGCACCCAATCCAACAACAAGGACGCCGTTTCCCTTCTGTAAGTTCCAAACAGACGCGGCGCACATGTCCCTTTCGAGTGACCAGTCGTTTAACAGACTCAACCCAACAAATCCATTCATTGCGCGCAAGTGGCGTAGTATCCTCCCACATCAAAAGCGCTTTTGTATCAGCAATAAGTGCTTCTTTCAAATCAAGCGGTACCGCGTGCACCGTACCTCCAGAAATTCTTTTTATGTCCATAGCATATATCCCTACTCACTCAAGTGCGGGATGCGGGAATCGAACCCGCGTCTCAACCTTGGGAAGGTCGCATTCTGCCACTAAACCAATCCCGCCTCAATACCCCTTACGATGAGAGGTTTCGCCATTATAACGAGCTATCTCCAAAATCGCCACCATGATGATTCGCGTAACACATTCACGTCGTGTGTTGTAGTAGAAGTATCATCTTGTACAATAAGCACTACAGTCTCGCCCGCTTTTGCGTACGGGAGACGATTTCTGATCTCTTCTTCAATACCTTCTTCACTCTGTAATCGTCCTACCATATCTTTATAGTAGGCAGTTCGCTCGAGTAATGCAGCTTGTTCTTGTTTTACCCGCTCTAACTCCTGTTCATTAAAAGCAAACCGCTGATACATATCAAATGCTCGCCCAGAGAACCATACAGCTACTATAGACAACATGATCAATACCGGCCATGACCCAACCACGTTACGTGTTTTTTTTCTGCGAATAATACGGTTATGTATCATTACTGCTATTATACCCGTCACTACACATGGTTGCACCAGTTAAAAAATTTGGGTACGATGACCAGAATGATTGTTTCAAAAAAATCACGCCGTATCGTACAAACCGCCTTTTCGATTATAGCGGTCTTTCTTATTGTCAGCCTCGTTCTATCTATCTTCCCAATACTATTTATATAGCGCTACTCATCGCGCTTCACCATCGCCAAAAAAACCTCACTGGGAATGTTCACAGTCCCCAACTCCTTCATACGCTTCTTACCTTTTTTTTGTTTTTCCCATAATTTTTTCTTTCGAGTAATATCTCCACCATATAGATACCCTGTCACGTCCTTACGTAATGCAGAAAGAGTACGAGACGAAATAATACGCCCGAGGGCTTTCGCTTGAATCTTTGTAACAAACATTTGTCGCGGTAAAATACCATGCAATTTTTCAACCACACGTTCTGCCTCTTGCTCGACACGGCGCCGTGATACGACGCGAGCAAATGCGGGCACTGGTTCATCCGCCACAAGCACATCCAACTTCACCACATCCGCTTCACGCGTCCCTGCAAGCGTATATGAAAGCGACGCATACCCCGACGTCACACTCTTTAACTCATCAAAAAAACCTCGCATCAATTCTCGCAACGGTATCGCAAACGAAATAGACAGACGTCGATCTCCAAACGACTCAGTATCCCCCACTTCCGCCTCATGATCATAAAGAACAGGCATTAATGAACCTAAATAATCTTCAGGTGTAATAATAGAAGCCTTTACCCACGGTTCAAACACCTTGCTAATATCGCCATATTCGGGAAATCGGGCAGCGGTATAAATAACCACTCGTTCACCTCGCTTTGTTTCAATCTCATATGTAATAGAAGGGGTGGTCACCACAAGCTCAAGTTGAAATTCGCGACGAAGCCGTTCAGTTACAATTTCAATATGCAACATACCCAAAAAACCGCACCGAAATCCTCGACCTAATAACCCAGATGACTCCTCTTCATATGTGATTGATGAATCAGACAAACGAAGTCGATCAAGCGCCTGACGCAACATATCAAAATCATCCTGACTCTCGGGAAACAATGATGCCCACACTACCGGCGCAGGACGTTCATACCCCGCAAGTTGCAATGTTTTTGTTTTATCCTTAATCACCGTGTCACCAACAGATGCAATACCAGGCTGTTTAATACCCGTCACAATGTACCCAATCTCACCCGCAGAAAGTATTTCTGTCGCCGTGCGATCTGGTTTGAAATAGCCAACCTCAATAGGTGAAAATCCTGCTTCTGCGGCATACAAACGAAGTACATCTTTCTTACTAGCCTGCCCTCCAAACACACGCACATACAAAATAACTCCCGCATGATTGCTATAAGCGAAATCAAATACGAGGGCTTGAAACGCCGCATCAGAATTTGGCCGTGGTGGAGGTACACGACTAATGATATGTTCTAAAAGTTCAGAAACCCCCTCACCAGTCTTACCAGATACTCCCAACACAGAATCTGGTGGTACATTGAGCAGTGTTGCCACCTCTTTTTTAACAATGTCGACACGAGCAAGCGGCGAATCAATCTTGCTCACCGCAGGAATAATCACTAATCCCGCAGCTTTTGCTTTCTCAAGAACCGATATGGTCTGTGCCTGCACCCCCTGTGTAGCATCAACAAGCAGAATAGCTCCCTCGACCGCCTTTTGAGCGCGAGACACTTCATATGCAAAATCTATATGGCCTGGCGTATCAATAAGATTGAGTATGTACTCTTCACCGTGTGCAGATAGTGGACGATACGTCATTCGCACCGGTTGCATTTTAATCGTAATCCCACGCTCACGCTCAAGTTCCATTGAATCGAGCACTTGATCTCTCATTTTTCGAGCCTCAATAGTACCAGTTTTCTCAAGCAAACGATCAGCCAAGGTTGATTTACCATGGTCAATGTGCGCAATAATCGAAAAGTTTCTAATATGTTGAAATGAAGCCATAGATGCGCTGCTTCGAGCAAATATAACACAAAAAACAACGGTTCAGAAATGGACAAGACGTCACCGTGGATCTTGTTCAGCAACGGACAACTCTCGCCGCCAAATCTTATGATGAATCGCTCGAGCAATTTCAGGAAGTTCGGTACTCTTCAGTACAAATAAAACAATTACCATAGCAACGATACCAACCAAACCAGATAATAATCCTTGAAAGAAAATCCCTAAACCTGTCGACAAATCAAAAACAAATGAAAAAACATTAAGCATGACATACGCCACAAACCCACCGATAATCGAGGAACTGAAACTGTGAAAAAAGGTAGTAATAACTGGTGTAATAAACCCCCCAAAATCTCTTTGAAAAAAACACGTGAACAAGAACAGATTAATGAGAAAAGCACTCGTGTATCCAAGCGGGAGTACCAATACTGCGGTACCAGGTAAATCAGAAATACGCAACAAAGCCTCGAGAAAATAACGTATCATCGGAACAGTATTAATGAGTGAAGCAAAAGAAAATGAAAACACGATAATACAGACACTGGTCGCCAGATTAATCAAAAGTGGTGTCTTTGTGTTACCTGCCGCGTAATAACTACGTACAAAAATCAAAGATAAGGATTGTGCCAAAATAGAAACCGTAAACAAGGCAAGTGCCGCAGCAGTTAACCTCGTATCCGACCAAGAAAAGGCACCGGAGCCTAAAATCGTACGAACAATCTGTGCGCGCAATACAATGAAAAGAATCATTACGGGCAATGACCAAAAGATGATATGTCTAGAAGCCGTTACTACAGCCTTCACAAAACCAGCAATATCGGCGGATGCATACAATCGTGCAATTGATGGAAACAAAGCCATGGAATAACTCACCCCGACAATCGCAAGTGGTACCGACTGCAAATTCCAAGAGAAATTAAATACAGCGATTGAACCGACCGTAAACGCACTGGCGAGAGACGTCAACGCAATAAGCGCAACGTGCGTAGAAGAAAGTGCCACAGTACGGTATATAGACAAAGAAAAAACTCTCCGGACGATAGACCACACAATGGGCCTAATACGTGGCACAACGCGGTGACGTACCAAATATGGAACCTGCAGTGCCATATGAAGAAACGCACCGAGCACCACGCCGTATGCGAGTCCTTCAACGCCCCACACGGGATAGAACACATACGCACCAACAACAATACCAATATTATAAAAAATGGGAGAAAGCGCATATGCGATAAATCGCTTTTCAACTTGCATAATACTCGCAAAAAAGTTCGATACTCCAAGTAACATAGGAGAAAGCAGCATGATGCGCGTCATAGTAATCAAAAGTGGTCCTTGATCAGCATCAACAAGTGGTTTAAACAAAAATGCAACAATTGACGGGACAAAGAAAAACACAAGTCCTGAAACAAAAACAATCAACAACCCAAAACATGTAAACATACTATCGATAAACTGACGTTGATATTCTTTCGAACCTTTCTCCTCCGCTTCAATAAGTAGTGGCACAAGTACAGAAATCGACACCATCGAAGCAATGGATACAAAAAGGACATCAGGAATACGAAACGCGGCATAGTAGACGTCAAGCACCACATCAGCACCAAATTCGTGGGCAAATAAACGATCTCGGACAAGTGCAACAATTTGCGATAAGAACGTAAAGAATGCGAGCAAGTAGGCGGCCTCGTGGAGGCCGCCTACTTCACGCTCAAGATATTTAAGAAACTGTCCTACCATACAACATGATCCTAAAGACCCACCCGACTCTCTTCAGAAACTGGCAACTCACGAGGGATACGCCCACCTGCAAATGGCGCCTTACCAGCTTTTAAATTAACTAAAATATCCTCTACTTCCTGATTGTCAGGATTAGTTAACTTAATTGCTTCAAATTGACCAATTGCCTCTTTTATTTTACCTACCCGATCATATGCAAGACCAAGAAAATAGCGAGCATTTGCATAATTCTGATTCAACGCAATCGCTTGTTCAAACGCGTCAATTGCACCTTTAAAATCATTAATATTGTACTTCAACAACCCAAGCTGGAAGTACAACACGGGCTCTGAAGGAGAAAGAAAAATTGATGCCTCAACAGATGAGATAGCCTCCTTAATTTTTCCCTCAGCAACCTCTATCTGTGAAAGATAGAACACTCCCTCAGTATAGTTTGGCTTCAACTTTAACGCTTGACCGATCAACTCTCGCGCTTTCTTATTTTGTCCATTTGCCACCTCAAGCCGTGCTTTGGTCAGTAATATTTCAGGATTTGTAGGATTACGCTTCTGTGCCTCGTCATAGGCTTTTATTGCTTCAGCATACGCACCCTCAACCTTAAGCGGCACGAGCGCTTCGTACACACGACCAAGGGCGAGCCAATTTTGATAACTGGTTGGCGTAATATCTCGAGCTTGCTCTGCATATAATTTAGCTTCACCAAACAACTGCAACAAATCTTGTTGAGCTTTCTGCACATTGGTTGCACTGGCATTCTGCGAGAGCGTATTATTTATCTTCACCAACGTTAATTCTGACAAAAATCGATAATAGGCATCAACCTCACTTGCACGAACCGCCTTCTTGAATAATTCCTCGGCTTTTTTTGGATTACCTTCCACATTAAACGCAAATACTCCTTTTTGGAACGCAATGACACTTCGTATACGCTGTGTATAAACATATCCAGTCACTAGAGACAGCACTAAGAGAAATACAAGCACCAATACTGAAACAAAACCAGCTCGAGGATTTTGCACAAACACAAATTGTCTTGTCTGTACAAGACCCTCTTCAATAAGGGATCCAACAAAAATACCAGTAAACACGAAGGCTAACACGACAGGCACCACACTTGGTATATAGATGAAACAAAAGAACCACAAGAATAATGCACTGAAGTAGGATGACACCGTAAGATACCGCCTGAATGCATCAGTATCAGGACGAATTGAAAACACGGCACGAAAACCACTAAAAATGAACACCCCTAAGAAGAGTAACCACGAGAACGTACCCAATATACCAGTCGTAACAAATAACGTCGGGATCAATCCAATACCATAAGTGAAGTCGGCATTCCAAAACGCGGTCGCATTTACTTCTGTGGGTTTATCCAGTACCCACCGATCAACAAAATGATTAGGGCCGGCACCAAATACAGGATCAGTCAATAACGCACGCTTACCTACATTAAAAGTAGCGCCCCATGTCGGGCGAACCTCTAAATGCAAAATATTGAATGTGCTTGCCATCGTATCACTCACCTTTGACGCAAGATAACGCATCTGACCATTCTGATCACGGCCAATCGGCACCACAAACAAAAGGGTAATAATAAACACTGTAATCGGTACAAACGGAAGCTTATAAGGCCCTAATTGGCCACGACGAGAGATCGTGAGGTACACGAGCAAGAGGAGACTAAAGAGCATAACCGCTACCCACACAGATACAAAATTCACTAGAGTCAAAAATAGGAGCGAAAACACAAGAACCATGTAGAGCGCGTAACGTAATCCAGTCTTAATTGAAGCAAGCTCAAGAGTCACCAAGGACAACACTGCTCCGAGTCCGAACAAGATCCCCAAGTCATTCCATTTACCAACCGTGTTACTAATCGCGCTTGTAAACACACCAAATGAAAGCAAATCCACTCCGCCAATCAATCGAACGATATGATAAAGCGAGACGAGGAAGAACGAGCAGAAAAGTGACAAATAAAGATAGAAAATACGATCTTTAGTTTGAGCAAGTGTTGATGTAATAAACAACAACACGAACATAGTCGCCAAAAAACCAAATGTCGCTATCTCAGAACCAACTCCCAAAAGAGACGATGAGAAATCAGAGGATAGTAACGTTGAAAACAACAATGACCCCACAACTATTGCAGACGACCACATAATCGGATGAATACCAATTGATACCGAGCCATCTCGTAAACGACTCACAATCCAAAGTATAAGTGCCAGTACTGTAGCCCCTACTGCCACATATACCTTTCCCATTTGGAAAGGAAATGACACCGATGGAATAAAAAAGAGTGGTAACACACAGACCGCAACTGCAATAACTGCGAAAGAGGCAAAATCCCAATCTCGTCTACGTGGCTCTACGTTGGGTACCACTGATTGATTCTGTCCGTCCATTGTTGTGAGTAAAAACTAATAAATAGTAATTCAATTATTATACTACTTGATGCAAACATAAAAAATGGCATCGCATAGCAATAGGGGGCCCTATCCACCAAAAGAGCGCACACTCTATTGAAGATAATTTTTATTGTGGTAAAATAATATTCCTTCGTACCAGGCGACTGCTCCATTTTTATGGAGAGGAAAGTCCGAACACTTCTCTGCTCATGCAGAGCGCATGGTAGCGGGTAACGCCCGTCTGGAGTAATCCAAGAGGTGCGAACAGAGACGCCAACACCTGAAAAGGTGTTGGGTACCCATGGGTATAGCCTCTGTGGCAACACAGAGGGTGCAACGGCTAAATCCTTACCTAAGTGCAAGGCCGTGCCCTTGCGAAAGCAAGGGAGTGCCGCTTGAGCCTCACAGTAATGTCAGGCCCAGATAAATAGTCGCCGCACGGTGCGCATGTGCACCGTCGCACAGAATTCGGCTTATCGGTACGAAGGACATGAACACGCTCCGCCTTACGGCGGAGCGTGTTCACATATAAAAAGAAAATTTTATTTCAGCTACCTAAAACAACGCCCCGTACTATACTCCCTTGCTCCAGATGAACACAGGGGGGTATTACTCTTTATACAATCTCACACACACCAGACACACACGCAAGCTCTTTCTTCAAATCAGTGACATCTTGCTTCTCATACGTGATAATCTTGGAATAATCAATATGTTCAAACCGCTTCATAAGCTCGTGGTAGCGCTTTTCATCAATCGATTCGTACGGCGCCAACTGATACACATGATTATCGCGGGGCAAGAATGATAAACCACCAACAATATCCCAATTCTTGTACACCCAATTTGCTACTTCAATCCATTCATCATCACCAACAGAAACCGTAACTGACGGATTATGCTCAGTGTAATTAGTTTTCACAGTCTTCCAGTGCTCAAGCTGCTCGATTGCAGTAATATCGTCACGGAAAATTGAATGGTCAGGTGCCTTCACTGGAAACTCGAGAACGTACGTAGTGGCATTATCAGCAGACTGTCCCACTTCCGGATGAAATGGTACTCCCTGATCTTTCAACATCTTGAAGAGCGAATCAGTGGCACTGATACGAACGCGGCGAATATAGAACGGCGCATGGCGCGGATGCATACCACTCGAACAGTCGACCATCTGCGACAACGTGCCCGATGGCTTCACACAAGTAATCGCCGTCGACGCATTAACACCAAAACGCTTAGCGTACTCCTTGTTTACCTTGATTGCCTCTTTGCGCAACTTCTCGAGCGTGTCTGGCTTACGCACCACCGGAGAATCCCACTGACCGGTAATTGAAACTCCGAGCAAACGCTCCTCTTCACAATGCTCCTTCCACTCTTTGGAAAGGTATGGAAAATTAGTAAGTGTTGATTGGTAAGTACCCAGAATTGCCGCAACTCGCATCTTTCGAGAAAGCGATTCAAGCGTATCCTCTTTGCGTGCCACAATTTCAGACAAGTTACAAAATTGTTTACTTTGCAAAATAATCTCTCCGCATGGATTAGTACCCATAGGACCGGTGATCATCGTACCAGTCGGATCGAAATATCCACGCATCTTAAGAACAGAGAGACGGCGCTCTGGCAGTGTTTTAGCAAGTGACCCGCGATTAAAAATACCACGCTCACCTGACTTGCTCTTTACCAACGCCATCCACTCATCAAGAAACTCTTCGTTGGTTGGTTTGTTTATATATACGGCAGAATTATTAGCAAGTGATCGGTGCGGATCAGTGAGATAGAACTGCCCTTTCTTTGCATCACGAATCCTTTCATCGTCAAAATCAGAAAGAGAGATCATAGCGCTACGACGCACACCACCCGACACCACACAGTCACCCACCATGCAAATAATGTCGTGCACATCAATATTCTCAAGACGCTTACCCTGACGACTAAGCATGCGCGTACGAGTGAAATCAAGCAATCGCCGCAACGGATCTGGACCTGACGCCTTACCACCCATCGTCATCAAACGAGCACCGGATGGTCGCAACTGCGAATAATCAAAGGTAACATCTTCACCATATGCCCACGTTTCCATACCGAGCAGAAAAGCATCACACCACCCCTCTTTACTGTCCCCAACCACGTGCACCGGTTTTGTTTTTCCCGTCTGGCGTTTTATTTGAGGCAACTTCTGCACATTAGCACTCTCAACAGACCAACCCGCACCGGTACCACACATCGACACATACATAATCTCCGTAATATCACGAAATGATTCTGGGGCAATGAATGAGCAGTTGTATGCAGCAACATTTGTGGTACGGGCAGCTTTACCCGCAAACTGCAAAAGACGCATCGATGGCATTGCTTCGTGCTTCAAAATCGCTTCCCGTACTTCCGCGTACTCTGCCTCCTTAAGCTTCTTGCCCAAGTTCTCTTTCATAAACGCCATATAACGATCAACCGTTTCGATCCATGTCTCTCGACGTCCCTCCTCTGGAATCCACTTTGAATATGTGCGGTAGTACACAAATTCACCCAACGCGTTACGGAAATACGTCTTACTCTGCTCAGCGAGCTTACGTACACGTTCAGGTACGTGAAATCCTTTTTCACGAAGTTTTGCGCGCTGTTCACGGTACAAAATATAAGCCTTAGCAGTCTTCACATAGTCAGAAAGAATGAGCTCTTTTTCAACCGTATCTTGAATACCTTCAACCGTCGGCACGAAATTTTTGTACCGCTTGATGATACGAATTAGTTCTGCGTGAACTTTATGCGCGACCAATTCAGCTTCTTTCTCACTACCTTCACCAGTTGCAATCATCGCCTTATTGATCGCATTAACAACGCGAGAGACATCAAACGGGACAATTGAACCATCACGCTTCTGTACAGACTTCACGACGGGAGTCTCAACTTTCGGCGTTGTTTTTTTCTTCGTAGCTGGTGACATAAAAGTGAAAAACTTTTTTATTGATAAGAGTAATTCGGTATTCATTGTATACCCGATAAGACCACTGAAAAGTGGGGATAAGAAACGAGAGTACGCGACTGTCCCATGCGCAAGATTGACAGGAATAAAAAGAGTTCTTTAGACGGACAGTGATTTACTGTACTTTTTCAAGTATATTCCCCGATAACCCGACAGAAAGTCCGTGTTCTTGCACAAACCCAGCAGGGACTTCAAGAACATACCGGGCGGGCGCGGATGGATAAAATACCGTGGGATATGTAGCGGGTGTAACCCATTCCTTCATGTCAACAATCTTATATGACGCATCGAGCCATATTATATCGATAGAAAATCGCATATCTTTCATCCAAAAACCATACCTATCGTCGCTCGTAAATACAAACAACATACCAGTATTTTTTACCAAACCACTGCGAAAAGACAGTCCACGCGTACGCTGCTCACTGGTAACCGCACGCTCTACCTCAATCACCCGCTCTCCGATGCGAAACGGCATTGTTGCCAAGAGCAACTGACTATTTTGAGATATCTGTTTAGTAACATTTCTCTGATAGAGCACTACACTTGCAACACACAAAACGATACCACCTACCACCAGCATTATCGTACGCCAATTCATATATCATAGTATAAAACGAAAACCACCCTGCTCTATAGGGTGGCTTAGATACTCATCTATGTTACCTAACACCGCCGCTTAAGTAGCGGGCGCATCAACTGGAAGCATACAACTCGTTCGTTCCGCAAGCTCAGAAAGCGTCATCACACGAACTTCTTTTGAACCATCGGCAAACACCCACGTGGGATAGCCGGTAATGCCCGCATTGGCACAGAGCGGGAGCTGACCTTTACCGTCAGGTGTTGAGCACTCAATGTATGGGAGCGATTTTGCTGCACGACCAAACAAACGCTTTTGATCGTTACAATGCGGACACCAGTACGCACCATAAAATGATGCTTTTTTCTCAACCAAACATTGCGCAAACGGGTCAAGTGGCGACGGCTTACTGCTCGCAAAAGCAGCAATCACAATCACACCACCAACAACGATTACAATAAAAAGAGTCCACCACAAAAGAGTTCTATTTTGTCTCGACATAGCACGGTGATTGTATCACACAATATTTGGTTGCATAGACAGCAGCACGTTCAAAGCGCACCCTCTTCACGTTCACCACTATCATCCTCATCTTGCACCACAAATCGAGTCAACCCATGCCGATTAAATTCTTCAAGATACGGTGCCTCATACAAAACAACCGCCTCCTCATACTGTTTTGGCGAAAACCGCGACACTGCAGCCGCGCCCTTATCGAGTCGCATATCTCGATCAGCGAGCCGGCGGACGAGCTCGCTCCAAAAGAGTTCATCGTCATACTGTTTTTTAAAACGACGCACATCCGGATGCTGATTAAATTCGCGCGAAGGTACATGTGTGCCACCCACTACCTCACTAAAGCGACCAATACCTGCCTCTTTTGCTTTAGAAAAAAGAACACTAAGCACTTCGTCATAGAAAATATTCCGATCCTTAAATAACCCATTGATCATAAAATTCCCCAAATAAGCACTTACCAAGAGGCGTTCATACGCGGTTTTAGTAAACGAAAATGTCACGGGTGCCACTTCTATGGTACCCTGCGTACCAACAAATGGTAAGAGTTTCTTGAGGCGCTGCTCAACCATTCGCTGATTTTTTGCTGTCTCAATATCACGACGTTCAGCCCGAGACAATGCGGTCACATACGTGACATGTGCATCAGCAACAATACGCACCTGATCTGCCACAGAAATAGCAGTCACGGTTTTAAGATGATGCGCTTGTGCATACTGACGAAGAGCCAGCTCTGCAAGTAACAACGGCGTATCAACCGAACGTTTGCGCGCACTTGCAGCGGCTTCGCGTGTTTCGTATCCCTCATATTCACAAAATTCATCAATAGCGCACGTTTCACATACCAATCGCGCATGACCAATAGTGGCATTATTTACCAGAGGCACATCTTCACGTGTACACCGTGCACACGGAATACCAGGAATCGTTGAGCGCACAGGCTCGAAACCAGAAAATAAACGGAGCTTAAGAGAAGGAAGTACCATTTCTGTTTTCTTTCGCGGTGATGACGCCATGATGAGTGTATTATAGGCGAGAGCATCAACTAAACAGAAGCTGTACAAGAAAAGAAAATATGGTTCACTTAAAAATAAAAAACTGCCCATACCATCACGGACAGTTTTCCATAAAAAGTTAAGCTCATTTACTAGGCAAACAAACCAGTCTTCATCGCCACGAGCCACAACACTACCCCCATCACAATAAGTGATGCAAAAAAAAGCACGTGTATATGATCTTGAGGAATCTGAGGCTTCGAACCATTCATATTATTAGTTGGAACATTCATACCACATCAATTAATAGTAATTGAGCGTTAGTATAGCACCACACAGAGACAAAAAAGTTTCAACAAGAGAGAGCGTGTGAAGAACCTACCCGGTACGACACTTTGTACTACGATCTACGCAACTCTGTATACACAACTTGACTCAAGTATAGGCATTTGCTAGGATTTTCTGTGGATAGGCGTTTGTCTTGAATATTCTGTTCAGGAGAACGTCTATTGGTAAAAAGAAAGCACACGCGTATGAAACAAAAATACAAACAAAGTGGCGTGGTTGACGGATGCGTTACTGGCGCGATGGACAAGAGCGGCGACAGCGGCGGCGTTTTTGCCCCCGGTTGTTAAGGTCCTGTGCTTAGGACCTCAGACCCCCACCCAACAGGTTTCTGTTGGGTGGATTTTTTTATACGAACCACTCACGCCACCGACTGTCTAAATATGCTAAAATTTATATAGTAAAAGCTCCTTGTAATCACATGACTTGAAACGAGCTTTGTGGGTCTTATCTTATGACCTAGAAAGCTCGTCTCAAGTAGGACAAGCCGCAGTGCCAGGGCGCGTATCTGGCGTAATCTCAACAAAGAAAGGGATCGACTCCAATGCAAGCCTCACCAGATCCGACAGTCACCACGTACGACAAAGAAGGTCGCGAGTTCATCTCCATTGTTGAGACAGCCTACAACAGAGCGAGGCTCACTCCCGAAGAAGCGCGCCGTGTTAATAAAACACCGGGCCTCTATAAGAGTATTGCCTACTTACTCGCCAAGAACCGCGACTCGCATCAAATACATAGTCCGACCGAATACACCGGTCCAAAACCAATCAATACACAGATTGAAGCGCTTGCCGCGATCTTCAACCTGAATCCAGCTTCGGCGCTTCAGTACGCCGAGAAATTACCCAAGCTCCCACACGGGGCTGAAGGTTGGTTCGCGGTTCCATCGATCGACGGACTCGGCAACAAGTACTTCCCCGCGGTGAGCGATCCTGCCGAGAAGTACTGCCGGGCGATCCAGCTCGTCCTCGACAAGATCGCCGCCTCGCGGACATTCCGCAACTGGTGCGACGGGCAAATCACACCAGATCACCTTCTCTTATCTAACACGACAAGAGAAGCGCTCGCAGAACTTGCCCAAACACAATCGGGCGACATCCTCATCATTGCAGCCCAACTAGGGATGCGACATCGGGGATGCTCAGTCCGTCGGGCTCGAGCACTCTTTACCAAAAGGGAGTTCGGACTCGGCAGCGTCATGGGTGGCTCGATAGCCCTAACACATCCCGAACGATTCGTTCCCGAAAAACTCGGCATGGATCTGCCAGGAGACGAATTTAATGATGAAACTTCAAACAGTCGAGACTGTACTCCATACCTCTACTGCTCCCATGAAGACAAAATCACGTTCGGCGTAGGGGGGTATGATCACGCCATGGACCACTTCGGCTCTTCGTCGGGCATTCTCCCGCCAAAGTGAATCCTTATCTTTTGAATTTCGGGGTTACCCACGTTGTGGATAGCCCCGATTTCTTTTTGATACACCGAAAAAGCACATGTAGTGATAAAGCGCTAGATGGAAGTTCAACAAATTAAAACCCAACTTTACTGGCAATAACATATGTTGCCACCGATACAAAAGCAGTGAGCGCCGCACCCCATATAAGATCTACAATCGTGACCAAAAGGGGCCACTCTTTAGTTATTGCTAAATTCGTCAGATCATAAGTGGCGTAACATACAAACCCAAAAAATGCCCCGAACATAAGCGCGTCCAACCACGAACCTTTTTCTACAGCAGGATACACAACAAAGGTAGTGAGGCCAGCAATAAAAATCAGATAAAAAATAATCGCCGCAACCCAATTCACATCTGGTTTCAATAGTGTACCGATCTGCGCGCGGTAAAAGTTTTTTGCTATAACACCGAGCCAGATCATATCAACAACAAGAAAAACCGGTAATGCAATTGTGTAAAGTTTTACAAACATAATATGTACCTTATTTTTTATAAAATATTCTTCCGAGAAAAAATACAAACAGAATCAGACACACGATCGCCGTCACGATAATACTTTGATATTGTCCATCAAAACCATCAGGGGACATATGCTTAAATAGCACCCATGAATACGCCCACAGAAACACCAGGCCATAAGCAAAATTATTGTCTTTATGCATCCGTGCTATGCCAATCACTGCCCCCACTAAAAGAATAACACTCGTCCACACATAATCAGCAATACCAAATCCACCCCAACCAATATCAACAAGAAATACGGTCACATTGGCAATTAATGCCACGGTAATCCAACCAAAATAGACGCTAAAAGGAGTCCAGATGAGAAATTTCTGGAGCCCAAAAAACTCCTCTGTGCGAATGATATGTGCGATCTTTATGAGGAAAATGAGCAAAGTCACCATAATACACACTGAAAGACCAATGTAGTCATAATGCCACGCAAAAATCCACGAGATATTGGCGAGCGAAGTAGCAATAAAAAGCGGGTTGATTTTACGAAGAATATCTTCTGTTTTGTGATCTTTTTTCACACATTGATACAGCACATAACACCCAAGCAACAGATAAATGAGACCCCAAATAGAAAAAGCTGGGCCAGCGGGGGTGAAAAGATTGGAATACGCATCAGAGATCTCGCCCGTTGAGCGATTATTAATCGGCAGACCATTTGCCATGAAATTGACTATCACCATCGCAACGTAGGTAACTCCAACAATAATTTTCGTATAAATATTTTTCATAGATTTATTTTTCCAATAATTATTTGAACTCAACTCACACTTTATGACACACCACCTACGAGAAGATCGTAAACATATTGTATCTCATATAGACTACGACCCCTTCCAAAATGCATCCACCATATACTGACGTTACACTACACACAGTATAAAAATTATTGTTGGCCATGATGAATAATGCGACTTACTTTTTTATTTGACAAAACATATATTTTCTGTCACATTGTACATAGTTCTTTGTAATAGATCAGTGTAGTTTAGACGAGCTCTTTGAGCCTTATGTTAAGACTTAAAAAGCTCGTCTCAACTACGGGACAAGTCGCAACTACCGGAGCGAATCTGGTAACAAAAAAAGAAATGGCTCCGATGAAAAAAACATTGGCTCCGTCAGTCACCACACGGGACCCGAAGGGTCGCAAATTCATCTCAATCGTCGAGACAGCCTACAATAAGGCGAACCTCTCCAACGAGGAAGCGCAGCACGTCAACGACACCCCAGGCCTCGCTGAGCACATCGCGCACTTTATCTCTAAGAACCGGAACAACAACCGGTTCGAGGACGAGGAGGTGCATTCGAGCATGCGCTACCCGAAGGAGTACAAGGGCCCGAAACCAATCAATACACAGATTGAAGCGCTTGCCGCGATCTTCGACCTCGATCCAGCTTCGGCGCTTCAGTACACCAAGGAATTACCCAAGCTCCCACACGGGGCTGAAGGTTGGTTCGCGGTTCCATCGATCGACGCGCTGTTCCCCGAAGTGAGCGATCCTGCCGAGAAGTACTGCCGGGCGATCCAGCTCGTCCTCGACAAGATCGCCGCCTCGCGGACATTCCGCAACTGGCGTATAGGACAGATTACGTCAGAACGCATACGCCTTACGACCCACACAACAAAAGCACTCGCAGAACTTGCCAAGACACAATCGGGCGACATCCTCATTATTGCAGCCCAACTAGGGATGCGACATCGGGGATGCTCAGTCCGTCGGGCTCGAGCACGCTTCACCAAAAAGGAGTTCGGACTCGGCAGCGTCATGGGTGGCTCGATCGCCCTGACGCATCCCACACGGTTTATATGCTTCGATGAACTGGATATGGATCTACCGGGCGACGAGTTTAATGAGCCACTATCACTTACTGATTCTACTGATTCTTTTGATTTTGCACCGTATTTCTATTTCTGTGATGATACCTTCATGTTCGGTGCGCAGAAAAATTGCGGCACCACTGGACAATACGGATCTGCCTCAGCTTTCCTGCATAATTCTCGGGCCTTACACTCTTGAATATTACATTCTTGAGTTCTCGAAAAAACATTCGGGGTTATCCACAATGTGGGTAACCTCGTTTTTTTTTTTTTTTTGATATACCTAAAAAAATTCGGCTTTCGGAACAGGAAGTTTCGTTCTGCGGTGTAGTCGGGTTAAGTACCCACGAGCTAAGGCCTTGTAAGGATATTTTAGTATCATTTCAGGGATTGAAATAAGGTGTGTGGGTCACTATCTTATTTTTCCAACGTTACAAGCATTGCACTTACTTTCGTGAGAAAAATAAAAATAGCAATAAAAGGAATCATGACCAGAAAACCAATTAAGATTTTCTTATATACACTTGTACCTTTATATATTTTATTACCAATAAACTCACCTAATTCTAAAAACCAATTAAAGAACATGAACCAAGAGACCCAGTAAGCACATTTCAGAATATTACTATCAATTTTAATACTGAAATAATTGAGGGTTGCAATAATCAAAGAAAACTCAATAATTCTAAACCACCTGTCGGCTAATAGATAATAAATTTCTGGTTTTGATGAATTTTCATTCATTGATCTGTATTTATGTACCCGGGTCGCTTTTAGAGCGCCCTACTTGGCGGAGAGAGAGGGATTCGAACCCTCGATACCCTTTCGGATATACCACCTTTCCAGGGTGGCCCATTCGACCGCTCTGGCATCTCTCCAAACGTCTGCCGATTATAAAGCTATGACCGTTCTTTTCCAAGTAACGCCGCGATGCGGTCTTCGACCGGCGGATGTGTCATAAAAAGATGTGCCATACCGTGCAGCGCTCGCGCACCAAACGGATTGCTAATAAAGAGATGTGCGGTTGCATTGTTGGCATGTCGCATGGGTGAACTAAATGAACTTATTTTCTCAAGCGCCGACGCAAGTCCTTCAGGATAACGCGTCATAAGTGCTCCAGTCGCATCAGCCAAAAATTCTCGCCTACGAGATATTGAAAGACGAACCAGGGTCGCGGCAAGTGGCGCTAAGATCATAAACACAAATCCAATCAAAAACACGACCGGGTGCCCACCGCGTCGGTCCCTACTCTCACCGCCCCAAACAAGCGTACGTAGCGCGATATCCGAAGCGATTGAAAGTACTCCAGCCAAAACCACAACCACCGTTGAAATCAATATATCTCGATTACCAATATGTGCGAGTTCGTGCGCAATAACTCCTTCAAGTTCTGTACGATTAAGTATGGCACGTAAACCGCTCGTCACCGCAATAGCCGCATGCGCTGGGTCACGACCAGTAGCAAACGCATTAGGCGAAAGATCTTCAATTAAATACACTCGTGGCTTAGGCAAACCCGCAGTAATTGCAAGATTTTCCACGATACGATGCAATTCCGGATCAGCATCAAAAGATAATTCTTTTGCATGCGAGAGCGAAAGCGCAATTTTGTCACTCCACCAATAGCTAGCAATATTCATAACAAACGCAAACACCACCGCAACATACAAAATAGAAGGATCACCGAAGTACTGTGACAGAAAAAACCCAAACCCAATAATCAACATAAGAAATACCCCGAGCAGCCCCCAGGTCTTCCATATATTTGCTGTTTTATGGGTATAGAGTGTTGCCATAGTCAAAATATCAGTATGCAAAAGTATATCGCAAGAAGCCTCAAATATGAAAGGCTACATTGTATTCTAAAAAAATCACCACACGCAACAAAAAAACGCTGCAGTGTTCACTGCAACGTTTTTTGTTACCACGTTAAAACGACACTTTGACCGGCTCTTTTGCCGCTTCATTTTGAAGCTCAAAGAATTCCATACGAGCAAACCTAAAGATATTCGCAATAATGTTGCCCGGAAACGCTTCAATCGCGGTATTAAGTTCACGCACATTGCCGTTGTAAAAGCGGCGAGCGGCCTGTACTTTATTTTCAGTGTCTGACAATTCACGCTGCAACTCAAGAAAGTTCTGATTCGCCTTCAAATCTGGGTATGCTTCAGCGACGGCAAAGAGTGATTTTAGGGCACCCTCAAGCATGTTCTCTGCTTTTGATTTGTCAGCAAGATTACCCGCACCCATAGCAACCGCACGTGCCTTTGTCACATTCTCAAATGCTGATGATTCATGGGCAGCATAGCCTTTTACAGTCTCAACTAGATTTGGAATGAGGTCATAGCGGCGTTTCAATTGTACGTCGATGTCAGACCACGCCTCTTTCGCACGATTAATGAGTGTGATGAATCGGTTATAAGCAAACGCTACCCATAAGCCAACCACCACAAGTATCCCTATAATAATTTCAAAGCCCATAATAGCAGTGTACTAAGTGATAAAACGTACCGTCTCCTATCATCGTGTAGTATACCACTCCTCTTTTATATGCGACGAGGCCAAACTTTTCTCACGATGATGCGTCCCAACCGCCACACACTAAGCAATACCAACCCAACAATAATCGCCTTCACAAGAAGAATCGGTAGATAGAACACAAAACGAATTAACCCATCAGCGAGACGAACCAATCCTTCAAGGAGTCCCTTAAAAGATTCTTTTACTACAGTAAGTGGCCGCCACAAGACATCAGTTGGTTTAACTGACGGTTCTGAAGTGAAGAACACCGAGATAGTCGACATATCTACCTGTCGAGACAATAAATTAAGTTGCCCCTGTACACGTTCGATACGACCGCGAACTTCAGCTAATCGCGACGCAACATTCAGCACATCTTCAATCTTTATAGCCCGACGCATAATCTCCTGGTATTGAATTTCTTCTGTTTTAAAATTTTTGAGCTGTGCCTCAAGGTCAACGTATTGAGCCGTCACATCGTTTGAGGAACTTTCTTCACGAATCACTTTAACCGCAATTGTTTTAAGAGCGGTTATGGTCGCCTCAAAAGCACCCGATGGAATACGAATCGTCACGCTCCCCGCCTTTACTCCCTCTGTTTGTTCATACACATTGCCTCCTTCGATAAAACCTTGCTGCGCCTGTACCACAGACTCAATATGCGCCATAGCGATTTCGGCGCTCTCGACCAGCATATTCAGAGAACCGTTTCTGATCACCTTGCGATTTCCGGTGGGCACATTGCCGGTCGCCGCTGGAGGATCCATAGGAACAGGTGGCATAATACCAGATGCCTGCTTCACACTGCTGAACGTTATTGCACGCACATCTTCACCATAGGCTTGATCAAATACCATCAGACCTTTTCCATATCCATCATTTGCCATCATAGACATATCATCAGAAGAGACTGGAAGTGCTTCCCTAAAAAAACCCGGGCGGTCGCCCCGTACCTCCCATACAACAACAATCGCAATAATACACACAAACAACACAGCACCAGAAAATAACCACGTACCCGCGCGAGACACAACCTCAGCAATGCGAACAAATATACCTCTTGGATCCATATAAATAAGAGTAATTAATAGAAAGATTCCATTACTTCACTTCACCTAATATAATGCGACTATTGCTACTTTGTTGCAAACAAAAACCGCTCCGTCCGTCACCATTGACCAATACGGCGCGGTTTTTGTGGTACACACTCCCTATCTAGTAATCCATACCGCCCATACCTCCCGCACCACCCCCATGTTCATGTTTCTCTTCTTTCGGCTCCTCTGTAACCGCTACTTCAGTGGTTAAAAGAATTGCGGCAGCAGATGCTGAATTTTCAACCCCCAAACGGGTAACCTTCACAGGGTCAACAATACCCGCACCCAACATATCGGGCACAAACTCATCGAGAAGCGCATTGTATCCCATGTTACCCTTACCTTCCTTAACCTTCTCAACAATTACCGAACCATCATCTTTACCCGCATTGATAGCAATGTTTTTAAGTGGGGCCTCAAGCGCTTTGAGCACAATACGATATCCCAAATCAAATTCATCAGACTGCTTTTCTTTTTTCGCATGCTTATCAGCGAGCACCTTTGCTACTTTCACAAGCGCCACACCACCACCTGGCACAATACCCTCCGCAATTGCTGCCTTAGTCGCATTAACCGCATCTTCAATCTTGAGCTTCAAATACTTCATCTCAGTCTCTGTGGCAGCACCAACACGCAAAATCGCTACTCCACCTGAAAGCTTCGCGATACGCTCGTCAAGCTTCTCTCGATCATACTTACTGTCAGTATTGTCTCGTTGCTTCTTTAATTGCGCGATGCGTGCCTCAATTTCTGTCTTCTTTCCCTTACCACCAACCACGACTGTTTTATCTTTAGTTGCAATAACCCGCTGCGCGCGCCCTAACACCTCAACACCTACCGTGTCGAGTTTCAAACCAACATCACCAGTCACCACTTTGGCACCTGTTGTGACAGCAATATCTTCCAGCATATCTTTCTTTCGATCACCATATCCCGGTGCTTTAATCGCAAGCACATTAAATGTGCCCCGCAATTTGTTGAGCACAAACGTGGAGAGCGCTTCACCGTCTACATCATCAGCAATAATTACCAAATCCTTACGTCCCTGCTGCACCAACTTTTCCAGTAATGGCAAAATTTCTTTGACCGATGAAACTTTCTTATCAGTTAAAAGAATGGCCGGATCTTTGTACTCTGCTTCCATTCGCTCAGCGTTAGTAATCATGTAGGCAGAAATATATCCCTTATCAAATTCCAATCCTTCAACTACTTCAGATTCAATGCCCATCGATTGACCCTCTTCGACCGTCACTACCGCATCTTTGCCAACCTTATCGATCGTATCAGCAATCGTGGTACCAATATCAACTGATTCAGCAGAAATTGTCGCAACCTGACGAATCTCATCCTTACCTTTAATTGGCTTAGCGAGTGTCTTTAATTCAGCAACCACATCCTTCACCGCTGATTCAATACCGACACGAATAGCAAGCGCATTCACCCCGCGCGCTAAATGCTTCATACCCTCTGTTACAATCGCCTGGGTCAACACCACCGAAGTGGTTGTGCCATCTCCGGCGACATCATTGGTCTTTTCAGCAACCTCCTTCACGATCTCAGCCCCCATATTCTCAAACTTATTCTTGAGTGAGATTTCTTTTGCGATAGAAACACCATCATTGGTAATTGTTGGCGCACCATATCCCTTATCCAACACCACATTGCGGCCACGTGGACCAATCGTAATGCGGACTGCATCAGCAACCACATCAACACCTCGCTTCAACGCCTGACGTGCCTCTTCCGCGTACAAAATTTGCTTTGCCATATTATATATTCCAATTTAGTGTTTAATAACTGCAAGTAGACTATCTTCTCGTAGAATAAAATATTCCTCACCATCAAGCTTCACCTCATCGTATCCATACTTACTAAATACAACTACATCACCCACTTTTACCCGAAGAGGAACAAGCTTGCCATCTTCATACTTACCTTCACCAACCGCAACAACGGTTCCCTGCTCAGGCTTCTCTTTACTTACCGTATCAGGAATAATAATACCCGACGCAGTTACCTCCTCTTTAGGAAGTGGTTGAACTAACACTCGGTCCGCAAGCGGTACAAGAACCATCTTTCCATTCTTTTTTGTTTCTTTCTTCATATGTTTTTTCTATTGATTAATCGCACACAATACCATACGACCTAACACGAATAACTAACACAAAAAGCCCATAAAGAGTACGCCCATCGACCAGAAGCGAGACCGTATTATACATAGCTACAACAAGACGGTCAAATGGCTTTGTACAGCGGTATATAAGAAAAATAATTGCAAAAAACTGCCACATCTGATAGGGTATATTTCATTGATGCAATACCTCTACTCCTTCCTCCCCTATATTCAGATCGGGCTCGCCTTGTTATTAATCGCAGGTGTTATGCTCCAACAGGCAAGCGCCTCATTAGGTGGTGCTTTTGGAGGCGGAGATAACTGGAGTGCATCGTTCCATACCAGACGAGGTGCTGAAAAAATCCTCTTTAACGCAACCCTTGTTTTCGCGATACTATTCGTAGCTGTTTCGTTCGTCCGACTCGTCGCGTAGTTAAAAACAAACATAACCTTTTGTATTTGTTATATCACGTTTGCTTCTTATACTTTCTTGAAAAAAAGAATTTTTCATCTCTTGTTTCTTACAATGTTCCACCCACGACCACTCGCCGCGGCTGATTCTGCTTTACACCACAGCACGCTTTTCGAACGTGTCATTTTTCTTTCTATTGCGATCCTTATGGCTGGAAGTGCCCTATTTCTCCTCGCAAAAGCACAAGCACATTACCTCATAAATATTCCTCGACAAGATGGTTCACTCAGTGAGGGTATCATTGGCTCAGCAAGATTTATCAATCCATTACTTGCAACCACAGACGCTGACCGCGACCTGTCATCACTCATTTACGCTGGGCTTATGAAAGTATCACCTGAAGGAACACTCCTTCCTGAGCTCGCTGAATCATATGAAGTCATTGATAATGGTCTCGCATATATCTTTACCCTCCGCGAAAACATTTTTTTTCATGACGGTACCCCACTAACCGTAGATGATGTTATTTTCACTATCGAGAAAGCGAAAGATGCAGCCATCAAAAGCCCCAAATGGGTTAACTGGAATGATGTCTCTGTAGAAAAAATTGACAATCGTAAAGTAAAATTCACACCCAAAGGAACCTACGCTCCCTTTCTGCAAAATACCACGCTCGGTATTCTCCCAAAGACTCACTGGAAAAATGTCACAGCCGAGCAATTTGCTTTCTCTTCTCTCAATATTAAACCCATTGGGGCGGGCCCGTACCAGATTAATACTATTATTGAAAACAAATCCGGAATTCCAACCACATTCATCCTAAAACCTTTTAAATCATATGTGTGGGGATCACCATATATAAAAACACTCACAATTAAACTATTCTCAAATGAACAAACACTCATTGAAGCATTTAATTCGGGTATTATTGAATCAATGCATTCCATCACTCCAAAAAAAGCAATCTCAATACAGACAGAAAAAGTAGTGATATCACACACTCCACTATTGAGAATCTTTGGAGTATACTTCAATACAAACCGATCCTCGGCACTCTCAGCGCTTGAAGTGCGTAAGGCTCTACTTCTTGCGGTAGATAAAGACGCTATTATCAACACAGTACTACATGGTTTTGCTACCGCGACAAATCGTCCAGTTCCCCCTGGATTATTACCAGAAAAAAATGATATTGCACCAGCAACGTCGACAGAAGCTCGTCTAAATGCGGCACGCAATCTTCTTGAAAAAAATAAATGGACACGCAGCACCACAACACTCATGTTTGAAAAGCGCACAAAAACAGAAACAATACCGCTCTCCTTTTCTATCGCACTACCAAACGCCCCAGAACTCAAAGCGATTGCCGACATGCTTGTAGCTCAATGGAAAGAGCTCGGAGCTGATGTAAATATTTCTGTGTTTGAACCAAGCGATCTCCATCAAAGCATCATCAGGCCTCGTAAATACGATGCACTACTTTTTGGACAAATTATTGGACGTGACCTTGATTTGTATCCATTTTGGCATAGTTCTCAACGAAATGATCCGGGTTACAACATAGCCCTTTACACAAACCTACAGACCGATAAACTGCTCGAGGAAGCTCGCCGATTAACCAACGAAACCCTCCGTATCAATAAATATCTTACTTTTGAAAAAGAACTTGAAAAGGACATACCTGCGATCTTCCTCTATGCACCAGATTTCATTTACGTACTACCAGCACGCATACACGAAGCACGCATAGGAGCAATTGCGGTCCCTGCAGAACGCTTTTCCAATATTCACAACTGGTACATCGAGACAGATCGCGTTTGGTCACCATTAGCACATATCTTTAACAGATAACATCTCATTCACTATATCCTCACCCTTATTACCCCACACAACATACCAGCCAGTATTAACACTACACTTAACATCCTTACTACTCGTAAGGCCTTACACAAGATTGTATGCAAGAACGAGAACAACGATTTAATCAAAGACAACGATTTAATGATCGACACAATCGACATCAGAATCGTTTTAACCAAGGAGGCCAGCGTATTCGCACCTACCGTGCAAACGGCGCGCCCCACGCAAACGATGCCGCAGCCCACACCATCGTACCTAATACCGAACACCCAGCACGACCGCGAAGTAGGCCGGTGCATGTAACTCCCCAATTAATTAAAACTGCTGCCCAGCAATCACCAACTCAACAATCACCAGTCATGCACCCTCCGATCTCAGAAAAAAATTCAACACCGCGTCCGCTCGCGCCAATGCAACGACGCCACGGAGGACCCCGCAATAACAGATTTCAACGAAAAAATTCACGCCCACCTCGACGACCAACAGGAGCAGCAAAACAACTCCCCACAAAAAAGGGGGCGGTCGTACCTCCCCTTGCCACAGGACACATACGTATCATTCCCTTAGGAGGTGTCGAAGAAGTAGGACGTAACATGACTATTGTTGAATATGAAAACGACATCGTAATTATTGATGCCGGATTACAATTCGGTTCTACAGAAACACCTGGTGTCAATTACCTTCTCCCTAATACTTCGTACCTTGAGGAACGCAAAGACCGAATTCGTGCTCTCGTAATCACTCATGGTCACCTCGACCACATCGGAGCACTTCCATACCTCATTGAACGCTTAGGAAATCCTCCAATCTACACCAGAGAATTCGGCGGCATGCTCATCAAAAAACGCCACGAGGAATTCCCCCACCTTCCCGCATTAGATATGAAAATTGTGGGAAAGGAAGACGGTGCGCTGCCCGTTGGTGAACACCTCAAAGTCCGTTTCTTTGGTCTCACACATTCTATTCCAGACTCTTCAGGTGCCATCATTGAAACGCCGCACGGCAATCTAGTATTCACGGGAGATGTACGTGTCGAAAACGATGCTGGTGTTGCAGATCCCGCAGAAGAAGCACAGTATGCGCTATTCCAAAAACAAAAAACATTGTTTCTTGCTATGGATTCAACTGGTATTGAACGTCCAGGTTGGTCACTTTCAGAAAAGAAAGTTATTGAGAGTATTGATCGTATTATAAAAGAAACAAGCGGCCGTATTTTAATTGCAACTTTTGCTTCTCAAGTTGAACGCATTATTGCATTTATTGAAATTGCAAAAAAGTACAATCGTTATGTTGCAATTGATGGCCGTAGCATGAAATCAAATGTTGAAATCATCAAAAAACTACGACTCTCTGAAGTAAAACACGCCATCCCTATCGAAGAAGTTACGGATCATGCTCCTAACCGGATTATGATTCTTGCAACCGGTGCACAGGGTGAAGAATTCGCCTCACTCATGCGTATTGCAAATGGTACACACAAATCAGTGAAGCTTGGTAGGACAGATACTATTATCCTTTCCTCATCTGTTATTCCAGGAAATGAACGTGCTGTTGCGACACTAAAAGATAACTTGTACCGAAATAACACGAAAGTCATCACCTATCTTGATTCTGACGTACATACATCAGGACATGGAAAACGTGGCGAGCTTGAATGGATTCATCGCCATATTCCATACACCTTCTTTATGCCAGTGCACGGCAATCACTACATGCTTAAAATGCATGCGGAACTCGCCAAAAATCTTGGGTGTCCTATTGAACAAACTATTGTTCCTGATAACGGCAGTATTATTGACATTGACCCCATCGCAGTAAAAATACACATGCTCTCAATAAAGGCACCAGCCTCACCACTTACAGTTGATGGATTCGCCATCGGTGATATGCAAGATGTTGTTATTCGAGACAGACAAATGCTCGCTGAAGAAGGTATGTTTGTGATTGTTGCATCTGTGAACGCCTCAACTGGTAGATTAAGAAAATCACCTGATATTATTAGCCGTGGTTTTATCTATCTACGAGAATCACAGGAACTCTTACGAGAAGTGCGAGAAGTAATTAAACGTTCTATTGAAAACACAACTGTAGGACAACGACCGATTGACTTTGACACGGTAAAAAATGTGGTCACCGATGAAGTAAGTCGTTTTCTTCTCCAAAGAACAGCCAAGCGCCCAATTGTGATACCCGTTATACTAGGGTTCTAATCTATGCACCATCACAGCACACGAAGCTTGATACATGCCCATAGTAATAAGAGTATATATATTTCTCTCTTATTACTCTCGTTCCACTATGTTCTAACAGTCTATATACTCTCTTCATACCTCTCAACGTGGTTCTCTCAACGTGGCATTGGCATACTCTACGCCATCACATCACTCTTCACTATTGCGTGCTTTTTGGTACTCCCATTCCTCATCGCACGATTTGGAAACCAACGACTCATGCTCTTTTCTGTTATCATCAATATGACTGCCCTGATAGGGCTTGCACTTGGCGATGGTCTGAGCAGAGCTATTATTGCAGCATGTTTTGTAATACATACAACACTCGTATCGGTACTCAGCTACCACCTTGACATCTTCCTTGAAAAACAAACCCAAAATCGCCACACTGGCAACACTCGAGGTACATATCTAACCATAGCAAACATCGCATTCGTTATTGTCCCCATGATTGCAGGTATCGTATTAGCATGGGGTGGCTACATCACCATATTCATGACATCAACTGCATTTATGATCCCACTCTTTGCGCTCGTCATGAGTACCATGAAAAACCATTTCACCCCCAAACCCCTTCCGGTTGTGACAAAAGCACGCCACTTCTTCGCAATCAAAAATATAAGAAATGTATTTTTTGCCACAATTGGACTCAACTTCTTTTATGCATGGATGACCATATATACCCCGCTCTATCTCTCGACACAAGTCGGATTTTCATGGGACACCATTGGTTTCATGTTCTCGATCATGCTACTCCCTTTTGTCATTATTGAACTTCCACTCGGGAAAATAGCTGACAAATACCTTGGTGAAAAAGAACTTATGGCAACAGGGTTTATTATTCTTGGTGTTGCCACAGCAACCCTCTCATTCCTACCAAAAAATTTCGCACTCTGGGCACTCGCGCTCTTTATAACACGTATCGGTGCCGCCACAGTCGAAATTATGGTCGAAACCTATTTTTTCAAACAAGTCTCAGCAGAAGATACTGAAACAATTAGTTTCTACAGAATGGCACGACCACTTGGTTCACTATGTGCCCCCACGATTGCCGCATTAATTATCACAACATTCACGCTCTCAAAAAACAACCTCCAATTATTATTCTTGCCTCTTGCAGGGTTAATGTTCCTTTTTTTAATACCAACTCTAAAACTCAAGGACACAAAATAACAAAAAAGCACCCGATGGGGTGCTTTTTTGTTTTATTCTTCTATATCGCGTACTTCATCAAGGGCGGCAACTTCTTCATGACGACCAAACAAAACTTCTTCATGTGACCCATCATTGCAATCACACAACACGAGATCTGTTTGAAAATGGCTACACCCGTCAGCACTACAAACACCCGGCCTTTTTGATTCACCACCACAATCACCTTGGCACACGTAATGTTTCATAACCAAAAATTTATTAGTACTGATACACGACAATTATACACCGCGACTTTATTGAATTCTAGATTACCCCCAAATAAAAAACTATCCTCATTTATTTTTCATAATGTATGACCAATTTTATACGCCTCAACTGCTAAAAAAAGTGGTATTTCTTTCCGAATCTTATCTTCAGCAATAGCCCGAGGCCCAGGTTCACTTTTTTTATGAGACTCCCATTCTTCAACACGTCCCACTAAAAATCCATACTTTACCAACTGTTTAAAGAACAACTGTAACGGACGATGAAACGATACGGTTGAGGATGTCCCCCCGGTGCCAGGATTCATAACAATGGGAACCCGCGCCTCAGACAGGTAGCCATCAATGCGGCGGTACTGCACTGACTCGCGTTCATCAAACCCCCACGATGATCGTTTTGGAATTCGAAAACAGGGATGATTTAGTACAAAAATAAAACGGCCCTGCGGCTTCAGCACGCGCGAAACCTCGGCAAATGCAGCGCTCGTGTTGGCAATATTTTGAAGTGCCAACACACATATCGCCCCATCATAGACACCATCAGACATTCCCTCCAAGCGCTCAGCGGAACATACCTGATAGGAAACACTCCGTGTAACAACCTTGCGAGCTAACGCAATCAACTCCGGAGCAATATCAATACCCACCACACGCGCCCCGGCCTGAGCTAACGCACGCGAAAATAGTCCTTGACCACACGCGACATCCAAAAAATACTCCCCTTTTTTGACCGCACACAAACGTATACTGTTTGGCAACAACACCTTCTGCTGATACGAATCAGCATCAGAAACTACCTCGTCATACCACGATGCAACGCCTCCCCATGTAGTATCATCTCCCATAAGGAAATCTTACTACCCCCTATGAAAGGGGAGCATCTTTTTTTGAGGATTGTTCTCCCGCAATAAACTGATCCTTTACTTCAGACCAATGCGTCTTTAATTCTGAAGCGATAGTATCAAAAATCGACCGATCAATGTTTTGTAACCCGTGGTACTTTGCTACCACGTGCTCAATAACACCATGCATTGCTGGTTCATTTTCCACCTTTAGACGTTTTGCTTCAACGAGCACATCATCTTTAATCTTTGCTGCCAATGTTGCAATATCTGCCTGCTTTTTCTTACCAGCTTCAGTACCAAACAAAAACCAACTCCCCACCGCACCAAGAGCTGCCCCAAATAAACCAACCTTAAAGAGACCTTTCTTCTTTTTCACCATGGTGACTGCTATTACTTGTAAAACGCTGTGCTGCTGCCTGCGCTACTTTTTCAGTTACCTCAGAAGCAACATCACGAACTTTTTTAACTTCCTCGGTTACCGCACGTCGTAAAGAAGAAACATCTTGAGCAATTTTTTCAGCCTCATCTTTAAACGTACGAGTAATGGCACGTGCATCCCGCACAATTTTCAAAATGTACAACAACACACCAGCAAACAGAAGCGCAACAATCACCACCGCAATGGTAGTAATCATAAAAAATATATCTGACCGAGCAAGCGCATCCATACTGTCTATTCTACTATACCTCCTCTGTTAAGACATTGCACAAGTTGGGTCGTCATAGTCCAACCACACGTACCATCCGTTTGACGCGCACAGGTAGCACCACTATAACAGGCGTACGTTGGTATATATTCACACGTAGTAATCATCTCTTCTTCTGCACACAACTGACTACTACACCCTGTGACCACACACCCCCCGTTACTCACCGGCGGCATAGCACCATTTACCTCTCGCGGAACAATGTTGAGAGAAAAAGAAAGTGAATCGTCATACTCAGTCAACCCTGAGGGGTTATCCTTCTTAAAAGTAATCACCGCACCTCTTTTTACCGCATCATCAAACACGAGCGTTGCCGTAAACGGCACAAACTCTTCTGTCATCCACGGAGCGCCAGCAGTTGCAATAGCAATAACCGGAGTAGTCCCGGTACCAAAAGATAATTCAATCGGAAATGAGCCTTCAAAAAACCAGACACCGCGCGCCATACCAGAAACAACAAGCGGAGAAGAAACAGTCGCATTTGGTAACGGAGACAATACTCGTATCACGTTATCTTTTTCCAGAATTGCCGAAATATCTTCAACAAACACCTGTTCACCAGCCGTACAACGACGAGGGTACGATTCAAGAATCGGAAACCCGGCCGACAGACACGAAGCAAAATCAGTTGGCTGCTGTTTGGAACTACGATAATCAACATAATTAAACACAAGCACCGCAACAACCACAACAGCGCTCAGAATAAGAGCAATCAGGCGAAATCGGGCAATTCCAATATACATACGTTGATCATAGCATAAGGACCAGATACGACCGCTTGACAAATCCACAGATTTGGTTAAGATCAAACTAGACTATAGGACTCCGGCGTACGCGCCAAAAAGAAGCAACGCGTTACTTCTTATTACGACGTGTCGCAACCTCTTGCAAACTCCAGCAAGGAGGTCAGGCATCTTCCCGTATGAAGTAACACTCCCCCCTAGCACAATCCGGTGCTAGGGGTTTCTTTTTGTTCTAATAACTTCTTCGCTGCAACGAGACTATCAACACTGACTACTTAACAACAATGACACCGACAGATTTTGTGTCGTACTGATTTTTGAAACTCCATGTTCCTGGTGTCGTAAAGGTAAATTCATATACCCCATTGTGACCAACTGATTTTGTTTGATCAAATGCAGGGTACGGATTCAATCCTCCATCACGGTTCGATAACAACCGCATAGACAGTTGTGTCTTATTCACAAAACGTACAGTCTTCCCTCTTTCAACTTCGAGCACTGACGGAGCAAACCCACTGCTCGTATAGTACACAGTAGGAATAGTTTCCTTAGGAGCAACAGGCGGTAATGGCGACGGTACCGGTACAGATGGTCCCGATGCAGTCGGCGATGCAGGAGCTGATTGAGGCACCACTCTGTCCGCAAGTGTTTTTTCAGTATCCGATGATTTAACAGATACAAGGGGAGCCCGGACATTTTCACGAACCACAAATAACACCACACCAATAACTAAAGCAATAAACAAACCAACAATATACACCACACCATTTGATCTTACATTCATATGCAAAGAACTAAAATTGTCTATAAATATGTTTTCATTATAGAACAAAACATACTAGTAGAAATTACGTAATCCTCAATTTGCATAAAGTAAATTATTATGATATAATTGACTTTGTGAACAACATAAACCTACAGATACTTATTTCTACTCCTACTACTGATTACGAACTCATAGATAGTGGCAATGAAATGCGTCTTGAACGCTGGGGTACGCGGCAACTTGCTCGTCCAGATCCACAGGCCTTATGGAAAAAACGCTTACCTGATCACGTGTGGCAACAAGCAGATGGTGTATATACTCGTACAGGTGATAAAGGGTCATGGACAATGAAACCCGGCACTCCGCCATCGTGGGATATTTCATACAACAACCGCACCTTTGCTATACGACCAACTTCTTTTAAACACACCGGATTATTCCCTGAACAATTACCCCATTGGCAATGGGTAGCAGCGCACGCACAAGCAGCAAAACGATCGCTCTCCATGTTAAATCTTTTTGCCTATACCGGAGGGGCCACCTTATCGGCAGCTGCCGCTGGTATTTCTGTTTGTCACGTTGACGCATCTAAAAAGGCAATTGCCTGGGCAAAAGAAAACGCAGAAAAATCAGGTTTAGCTCATGCACCGATCCGATGGATTACCGACGACGCTCTCACGTTCGTGGAAAAAGAAATAAAACGTGATAATCACTACGACATTATTGTCCTTGATCCACCATCATTTGGACATGGACCACATGATGAATTATGGAAAATAGAACGCGACTTTATACCACTCATTGATGCATGCGACGCATTGCTATCTGACAATCCCGTATGCATCATCATAAATGGATACGCCGCAGGATACTCACCACTCACGCTTGCACATAACCTCACATCCATTCAAAAAAAACACGGTGGCACGATTGAACAAGGAGAAAATGGTCTCCTTGAAGCAGGTATTGGTGGACGTATACTACCTGCTGGTGTTTTTGCCCGTTGGAGCAAACTCTCCTTAGAGACGCTTTGATAAGCTTCCCCACCCCCGTTGCGCAAGTAACCATTTGAGCGCTTCCGTAGCAATAAAATAACAGACCGTGATACCTCCAATAATCCAAAGATGCGTATAAGTTGGCGGTACAAAATGAAACACACGCTGACCAAAAGACATAAACGGCAACGCAACTCCAATACTAGCAGCACAGACAATCAATACGCTGAGGCTCTTGCTTGGTATGCCTGCTCGCCATACCGGTAAAAACGAACGAATTGAGAAGACAAACAAAAGCTCTGTCAATAAACTACCAATAAACCAGTTGGTCTGCAGTATTGCCGAACCAGATTTCACAAATACACTAAAAAATATGAAATCAAAAACAGTCGACACAATACCAAACAATGTTGCCAACAATACAATATGCCTCGAATTATAATAACTTGGCCCCGCCAAATCATGACGCGACACACGATCTGTTGCGATGCTGATAAGTGGCACATCAGACAACAAATTTAAAAGAAGAATTTGGATAGGAAGCATCGGCAAAAAAGTTACAAAAAGTGACACTATCGCGACAGCATAAAAATTACCAAAGTTACTAGCAAGAGTTGCACGAATATATTTCATAGTATTCGAAAAAACCGTACGACCTCCCCTAATACCTTCAATAACAACAAACAAGCTTCTCTGTAACAGAATAATATCCGCTGCTTCCCGCGCAACATCAGCGGCACTCGATACAACCAAAGAAACATCTGCTGCTTTAAGTGCAGGTGCATCATTAATACCTTCACCCAAAAAACCAACCGAGGCTCTTTCTTGAAGGAGCAACACTATCTCGTGTTTTTGTTTTGGTGTTATTCGAGCAAACACAGACTGAATACGCAACGCATCATGCTTTTCTTGGTGTGACATACGATCAAAAACATCACCCGTAATGACACGAGCCGCACCTGCCACCAAACCAACATCACGAGCAACTGATGCGGCAACCTCCGGCGCATCACCAGTAATCATCTTCACAGATACACCAAGCTCCTTAGCGGCAGTAATCGCACGCTTTGTTGTCGGTTTTATCGGATCATAAAAAGCTGCGGCCCCAACAAATATAAATGTACCCGTTACGAGAGAACGATCACCCACTACCTCTAACCCTGTAAACATGGTGCGACGCTTTGCAACCGCAAACGTACGCTGCCCTTTGCTGCCAACTTCACGCATCCACTCACGTAACGTCTCATGTTCCTCTCGAGACACTTTCGTGTGTGCAAGAACCGCCTCCAACGCTCCTCGAATGATAACCAATCCTGTCTTTTCTCCTTTTTTTGCCACATAGGCAGCATTAAGACGAGTCTCAGGATCAAAAGGCTCATCACCATGACGCTGCCACTCATGAGCCAACACTTTAAGTTCCGGAGAAAGAGCCTCTTCAATAGCAGCATCAAATGGCTCACGATGAAGTGAATCACTATGCACAGCTCTCCCTGCATATGCACACTCAAGAAAATCTTTTCTTGTATGAGGAGCATATCCTGAAATAACAAGATGGTTTTCGGTAATGGTTCCCGTCTTATCAGTACATAAGACTTCAATACCCCCCATATCTTCGATAGCAGACAACCGCTTAACAATAACTTTCTGACGAGCCAACGCATGTGCACCACGGGACAAAGAAAATGTTGTCACTACAGGAAGAGCCTCCGGAATAACCGACACCGCGAGTGCGATCGAGAAAAATAAGAGTTCACCTTTTGAAACACCTTCCCCTTTAATAACCACATTTGCAATGAAGACACAGACAACGGTCACCATAACCAACTTAAGAATAAACGAGCTAAAAGCTCCGACATGCGTCTCAAATCCACTCCGACGTTTTGTTGCTCGAGAGAGCGTTGTAATATGACCAACCATGGTAGACAAACCAGTTGAAACAACAACACCTCGAGCAGAACCCGCATACACCGCGGTTCCTGAAAACACCATTGTCCCAGGCAAACCTTTTATCTCTCCCATGTGAGAAATAGATTTTGAAACTGCAATCGATTCTCCAGTTAGAATAGATTCATCAACTAACAGACCATGCTCGTACACGAGGCGAATATCCGCAGGCACAACTGATCCGGCTTCAAGAAACACAATGTCACCCGGTACAAGATTTACCGCAGGTAATACAACTTCCCGACCACCACGAATCACTCGAGCATTCCTCACTGCGAACTGTTCAAGAAATGCAGCTGTTTTTTCTGATTTATATTCCTGAACAAAACCAAGAACAGCATTAATCAACAAAAAAAGACCAATAACCATACTATCCGTAAATTCACCCAAAAGAAGTGCGACAAAAGCGGCCCCAAGAAGTAAATAAATAAAGGGGGAAGCAAACTGTCTAAGTAGGAGACGGACAACCGACACCGCCGTGGTCTCAATTTGATTCAAACCAAAGACACGGACACGAGAGGCAACTTCTGCCTCAGATAATCCCGCCACAGGATCGGTGCCAAGTTTTTGACACACAACCGATATTGGTTCTTTAGAGAACGACGTATCACTCATCACACGTAGTGTACCATCAATCAAAAACTCCACAGAACAGTTGTGTGTAAAATTACACCTTTTTCGAACAAGGATAAATCTTTCTATAGAAAACCCCTCCGAAAGGAGGGGTAAAAGAAATTAGATCTTTTTTGAAAAACTTTGTACATCATCCGCCTCAAGAAAATCGAACAATGTGCCATCTTTTGGTAACGAAAGGCGTTTATTCTCACCCTCCAACCACACTTTCTTTTCTGGTTTTGATGCGTAATTCTCGGCAATAACCATAGCTGTCCATTCGCGAACCTCATTGTCTGTTTTTGCTAATCCATGGGAAGAAACCCACGCATAGATCTCATCATCATTGGCACCTTTTGCAACAATGTCACGAAACTCATCTGCCTTGATCCCCTTAAAAGAAAAAAGCATGTTATCAAGCGGACAATCAAAATGGTACTCGCCATTGATGCCAGCAATAGTAGCTCGACACTTATCAATAGTTCGAGACAAAATCGCATACTCACCCAACAACACTTTTGGACTACGTGGTGCCTGCGTTCGCAAATCTTTCGCTAGTACTCCCATCTTTTTTTGATTCATTACTTTATTTTTTATTATTAATTACTTTATATTTTATACTAAAGGCACCGCCACACACAAGCTCTTGTCAGGTACAAACAATCAGTCCACCACCCTTCCTTGCTTTTTGCATGTATTACGCTATCATTGAGCAATGAAAAGAGGCGTCGTCAAGAGCACCAAACATACCTGTCCCGTTGCAGCGGCAGCAACACATATTGCCGACATGTGGACTGTACTTATCACTCGAGATTTACTCACCAAGCCACGGCGATTTTGCGAGCTGCAACATTCCATTGTTTCAAGTGAACATAAAAAAGAAATTAACTCGCGCACACTCACCAACCGTTTAAAACACCTCGAGGGAGAGGGTTTTGTCACGCGGACCACCTTTCCCCATGCCATGCCGCCACGAGTTGAATATTCACTCACCAAAAAGGGACACGACCTTTCAGCAATTATTGAACAATTACGAAAGTTTGGGGAAAAATATCTTGCCTAACCCTATGAACGATCTTCAACAACTCACCACGCAGATCCAGACACTCATTACCAAAGTCGAATCGCTTGAACATTCGATCACGATCATTAAACGTATGTTCTTCTGGCTCCTTATTGTTGGAACACTCTCCTTTGTCCTCCCTCTTATTGGCCTACTGTTTGCTATTCCAACATTTATACAAAACTACACCTCACTCCTCTCCCTATAAGACATTCTCACCCACAAAATATATAGATTGATATTAGACAATAAAATTTAAACCTGCCAATTCAATTATTTCATTCAAATTCTAAACTTTTCTGTTTCTAAAAGCGCAATTATGTACAGTGATTCAGACCAGGCCAGCGGCGTATTTTGGTTATATTCACTACTGTTTGAGTAATACAGTTCAGGCAATAGTCCATCGTTGGTAATGACCTCTTCTACTTGTGCAAGATAGGTAAGTGCCTTTTGTTTGTTACCCCGACGCGCATAAATAATGGAAAGCCACGATAACCCCATCGTCCACTCTGCCTCTTCACTGTATCCATCTTTATTCTTATTGTAGTACCGATCGAACTTATACCGGATCACACCACGACGTTTGGTGAGATGATATTCAATCATGTCAAGAATCCGGTCAGACAACTCTCCCGGTAGTAATTCATATGGATAAAAAAGTGACAACTGCGCTAAATCCGCAAACTTATTATGCGACTCGCGTGGCAACAAATCTTGATACAGCGCTTGTTCACCTTTTTGAATATACACATCAGGCACCTGTACATATGGTAATCGCTGCACGCTCTTTAAACCAGCAAGAACCGCTCCGACGGATGAAGCGTGTACCTCTTCATTTTCCTCCCACATACCAGAATCAGAATCCCGCCAATATTCAAGATTGCCAACATACTGCACTAATAAATTCAGCGTATGCTTATCCTCATCACTAACCACCACTCCATGACCCATAGACTCAAGATTTCCAAACTCAAAGAGCATAGCACCAACCGCATCATTCTGCTTATTCCCCCACTCTTCCCAAAATTCTTCAAACGTCTCCGGATGATATCGCGCATGAATATACTGATATGTTGCGTGTGGACGGTGCCGTGTCGCCCACTCAATCTTTCCTCGATGCTTCACTAAAATATCGAGCATAGCGCGCCAACACTTTTTCACAACCTCAAACTCTCCAACTTTCTCAAATGCAAGCGCCGTATAAAAATTATCTCGCAACCATGCTTTGTCATATCCAGTCGATACCCCTTTTGCAGACGCTAAAAAAAGTCCGCTCGCTGCCTGTAGCCCGCGGATATTATTAAGATGCAAATCTATTTTTTGTTTTGTATCCGGTGACATAGACATTATGCAGCTTGCCATTGTAATTCTGCCTCGCGCAACAAATCGAGCAGATGGGGACGTTTGCGTTCAAGAAGCTCCGCCATATCAGGATAATGTAATTTTGCCTCAACATAGAGCGCAATCATCTGCTCCTCATTTTCATGAAAAGCAAGTAATTTTGCAGCCGCTTTTTCACGATGATAATCATTATCAGCCCGCGCACGCTCAAGAACGCTACGCGCGATATCTGTCTCCATTTGCGCACGGGCAACCAAATAATCCAACGGGCCATCAATCTTATGCTCCATGAGAATGACGGAACGTGGAACGCCGTGCAGTCCACGACGTATAGGTACCCCGATGCTTGATACGTAAATGTATCTCTTTGGTATGTTGCTCAAATTCTTCAGCAACCATTTTTCCCGCAACTTTGTGCTTATCTTGCACCATACTATATTGTGGTTCCATGAACATAAGTATACCATCATCACAAAACCCGCCCCTGATGAGGGGCGGGTTTTGTGATGCAACCTATAAAAAAAAGATTATCGAGCAGCCGCCTCTTTAAAAAGACACGGTAAGCACGTTTTCTGGTTCTTACGTGTTTTAACGTACTTATTACCACATACACACACTTGTACCGGCACCTTCAAAGGGCGCTCGTACCAATGCACGATTCGTTTACCGTTCTTCTTCATAGGAAATGCATCCATAAAAAATGAAAAACGCTCCAATACGGAGCGACACGAGAATAATATCATACCTATATTATTTGTCAAATAGTCGCACAGTGACAACCTATACAATATATAGTACCTATAGAATATCCTTGTATTATAAGCTTTTTTTGATCTATACCTCTGCCACCTCACACCTGATCATATTCCTACCAAATGTGGCACACCTATTATAAATTTTTTTATTAGGTCACTTGCTACCACAGGTCTATCGACATATAACACACATCTTCTTATATGTACGGAGATATTTTATATATCACGCATTAAAAATCTACGCCGCTGATCAGAAGGAAAATGTTCAATCGCATACCGTAAAGTGGTACGCGGCATAGACGTACCATAATGATGTAAAAATGAGACAAGATGATCGCGAGACACCCGTTTCCCTGCCTCACGCAACATCCAACCTACTGCCTTATGAATCAAATCGTGTTGATCAGAAAGTAACATCCGCGCAATGTCATAACATACTCGATCGTGTCCTGCCTTAATAAATGCAAACGTCGACACCATAGCGATACGTCGCTCCCACAGAGACGAAGACTGCGCAAGTTGTTGCAACACAGCACTATCTTTATCATATGCACGAAGATACTCACCAACCACATAGGGAGCAGATATATCAACCAAATCCCAATTATTTATATACGTCGTATGATTGAGATAGAAATCAAACCACCGCTTCTTATCACGATGATCCCCTTTTTCAAACAAATACACTAATATTTCAAGAGCGCAAAAACGTTCTTCGTGAATGGACGAACGAATTAAGGAGCGCACATCAGATACCGATACCTTATGTGCATACGTGTAGGCAACTTCTCGCACCTGGGGAACTTTCACCCCAATAAAAACATCTCCAGCACCATATTGTCCCGGACCTGTTTTAAAAAAACGTGATAACACAAATGCTTTTTGTTTTGAAGATTTATTCTTTAACGCACTCTGTATGTGAGTAACAAAAGTCATACACTAATTTGTATAATTAGTTCCCTCCTGCTCACGACGCATAACCGCGTCCTCTTCATATCCAAAATAATGAGCCACTTCGTGCCACACAGTATCCCTTACGATATCTTTCATACGCAGTATATCTCCTGCTGCCGCCTCTTCGATTGGATTTTGATATATATAAATCATATCTGGAAACGTACCACCAACACCATACGCAGTTCCGCGCGCAGTACATGGTATACCTGTATATAAACCAAATAATGTTTCGTTCTCAGTGAGCCCTTCACCTACTCGTACTTCGTTTGATGCTTCATCTTCGACAATAAATACCACATTAACAACACGTTGCCGAATTCGGTCCGGCAACGTGTTGAACGCGTCAGACACCATACGCTCAAAGACCTGACGATTTACCATAATTACTCAAGACGAAATGAAACATTGACTGTTGCATTAACCTCTTTTTCTTTTGTCGAAAGATCGTACGCTCCCCAATCAGAAAATTCGAGTGAATTTGGAGCAACAATCTGAATAACGCCAGTCTTAGCACTCTTTAAAGTTCCTACACGATTACCTGTTCCAGATACAATCGCCTCCGCACGAGTTTTTGCATCACGCGTTGCTTCAGCAAATAGTTCCGGGCGCAGTTCTGCCAACTTAGTATATAAAAACTCTGTGCGTTGATACTCAGGGACAATACCCTTATCAATAAGCTTAGATGCTTCCTGCGCTAATGCTTCAATGGTTGCAATGTTGGCAGACTCAACCCTTACTTCCTGCCGAATCTGATATCCGACCGGACTTGGAGAACCCCCTTTGCTGTAATCAAACTGCGGTTCAGATTGAATTGGCATAAACACGATCGCATCAGCCGGAATCCCTCGCTCAATAATAAACTGTCTGATTACCACCGTATCAGCATTCGCACGAGCCAATTCTTCTTTCAAATTAAAGAAACCGGATCGACGGCTAAACGTCGCCGTCCACTTTGCTAAATCAGCATTCACTCGACGCTTAGCAGAGCCCGTCACCGTAATACTATCTTCATTCCCTCGATTACCCATTTCTTTACCATGTATCCACAAACCCAAAACCAAAGCAACCGATACAATCGCAACCGACATAATAAGCACACGTCTCATATCTACTGACTGCATAAACATCTATATCTATTATATTAATAAGCTGTCACACTATACTGTGTCGAGGTCGCACGATTCCCAACCCTATCCACAGCAGACAACACCAATCGGTAAACTGATTTTTGCTGTAATCCTGCTAAAGAAAATGCATGTGTCGTCGATTTAGTTGCACTCTGTTGATAAAATGCCGTACCAATATCGAGCGGATCTGAATTACCATAATGTATCGCAACCGCTGTCGGTTCATTCGTAACCACCTTCACTTCAGCAACTCCTTCTGCACGTGGTACCGCAACAACAGAGAGGAAGATGGGCGACAACAAATCATTATCGAGCGTTTTAAATGACCATCGATCACTTTGAGATCGATTTCCTTTAACGTCCTCAGACTCAATCACAAATATATATTCTGTCTCAGGCGACAATCCATAGATAGAAAAAGCGTGACTCGTTGTATATACCTGACTCTGATACGTTTTTGCTGTACCTATAGAAAATCCACGCAACGGTGCAATATATAACTTTTTTTGAGAGACTTCACTCGTACGCCACGAAATAGTTACACTTGACGTGGCAACATCACGAGCACGCACATCAAGAATACGCGGAGGACTCGTATCAATATCAGCAATAGTCTTAAATGATTTCACGCTTGATGTTGCCATATTTCCAGAAACATCAGTCACCAACACATACACGTTATAACTCACACCTTTTCTTAAAGAACTCATATTAAGAGTATGGATTTTCTGAAATACATGACTCTCCACAGATAAAGATATGTCACTCAAACGCTCAGTGGTGGGTGCATAGTATGCAATCACTTTCACCGGACGATCAACCCCTAGAGCAATTTTAGCACCTACGCTACCAACATCGTACACATCAACATAGAAAAATGCAGGTGAACCGGTAGCAACCTGCATCAAACCCTGTGTATCGAAACCTGATGACGGTACTAAACCAGCACATAGGGGCACATACGACCTATGCCCCTTAAAAGACAATCCTTGTATGTTTGTAGTGGTGCAATAATAATTTGGCCCACTCATAAATATCTTCGCCTGCTGTATTGCTTCATTAAATTTCTTTTTTGTATCACCAGAAATCACACCTGTTTCTGGAAGACCTTGTACCCGTTCAAAACGTTTTACTGCTTGAGCGGTCAACATGCCATAGTAACCACTGACTACTTTTTCTGGATAGATAGATGATGATTGTTGTGCAAGAACAAGTTGTACTATAGCGACAGACGAGCCAGACGACCCAATACGCACATCATCCATCAATACCGCAGGAACTAATGCGCTACCTCCATGTGTTGTGGTTGCCTTAAGAATATTTTGTGATAAAAGTGAACGCTGCAATAAAATCACCTGTTCCTTAAGAGAGGTGATCTGTTTCTCGAGCAAAGAAACGTCAGCCGCGCAAGAAACACTCGGAATGAGTAGGCAAGACAACATTACCACCATAAACCATCGTTGCGTCGGCATATATGTTTATCTCAAAAGAATAATATACTTGATTCAAGCAAGAACTAGGTTCCTACGCAAGCGATTATGGCTGTAATAATTCCGGTGGCTCAAACAAAACCGTTTTTACACCAGAAAATTGGAGAATCGTCTTTTCAAGTTGGGCACGTAAAATGGTAACGCGACAAGCACCTCCGCTTAAACGCGCGTAGGGATCTTCCATTTTCACACGAGCAACACCGTCCTCCACATCAATTGAAATAAGACGAACACCCTCAAGTGGAAATTCTGATGCCAAACCTCTACTTTTTTCATCTAAAGAAATTGGCTGTGACAATAATGTTCTCACCGTATCTTCAATAAACAGCTCACGCGACGATCGAATATGACGCGCCACGGGAATAACCGACTGTTCAGAACACTGTACATGACCGAGATGATCAAGGTCACGAATCGAATCATATACAAAAATAGAAACATCTATATCGTTTTGTGTTACATACTCATCAACAGGAAGAACACTTTCTCCATTTTCACATACCACCCGATTCACGAGCCACACACCATCACGCCGCACAAGAGACACTGTAGCAACCTGTTGTACTGACCCCGCAACAAACACAACCGTAACCGTACCCGAATTCCAAAAAGTATTCGCGCCCCCCACACGAACCTTTTCTGGTAATAGTAACCCACAGGTGACCGCATTAGGAACAACATTATTATTAATAGCTTCTGAGAATGACGCCGATATCAATGACCGCGTGACAGAGACATAATCCGCATCTTTTGCAAAAAACGACCTATAAAAATCAGACACAGTGCGAACCATAAGCAACTCACCTTGCCGAGACATATACCCAAACCACAGCAAAAACGCTAAGATGATACAACTAATAAAAAAAATGGCTCGTTTCATATGTATACTTACATAACACCGTACCCAAGAACAGACAACTCAACGCCATTATTATACTCTAACTACAAAGGTATAATTGTCTGTGAAATAGGAACAAGTCGCTCATCAAACATAATTGCAACACGCACACCATCTGGAGTAGTAAATTGAATAATTGTGGACGACGCACGAGATACAGGTGATGATAACGTCAAAGAATGTGGAACAATATTCCCCGCCTCGTAGGGAGCAACAAGCGATTGTTCGGAATCGCCCACTTTCATCATAGGTACCGATAAAGGAGCACGTGTATCACTAGCAGCAAACGTTGTTGCCTGTACCGCACATGTGTCTACTGCACAAAACGTACCCACCGACGCATCGGGGGATCGACCTACCATACGCAACAACGCCACAGGATCGATACCAAGCTTATCTGCAATGAGTAACCGATCTTCTTTTGATAACATTTTTACAGCCTGATTAGATTGTACCAGTACAGCAGCAACCTGCGGATCGGCAGGAGTTGGCTGCCCAAAGAAAAAGATCATAAAAACCATAAGAACAGGCACCAAAAGCCGTGCAAACCCGATATAGGGCGACAGTCGATGACACACACGTCGAGCCAACACCAAACGAAGCATGTGTTTACGAAGAGAAAGCCTGGGAACACCCCTTGCGGCTTCCTTCAAAAAATCTCCAATATACTGTTGTGTGTGGAATGTATTACTCATAACCTTATGCGTCATTCACCTTGTAAAATGCCTGACAAGCCATCTGGTTGCGAGACCATCAAATCACGCAATCGGTCAATACCGCGCGACAGCAATGACTTCACCGTCCCTTCAGGTTTATCCAGAATGGCAGCAACCTCCGCAATACTCTTCTCTTCCATATAACGCAAGGTTAGCACTTCTGCATAATGCGCCGGCAACTGTTGCAACAAGCCAATAGCCTTCTGGGCCAGACGAGCTTTCGCATACTCTTCTTCGGCAGCAATCAGCTCATCACGTAAATCATTTGGATCCTGTGGCTCCAGACTTGTATCAGCCTCAAGTATTGCTTCAAGTGAAGCATTTGCGGTGTCACGTCTCCTAAAATGCATAAGCACTTCATTGCCAGCAATACGGTACAGCCAAGCCGAAAAAGGGGCACCGCGCCACGTAAACTGCCACAACTTATTAAATGCTTTCAAAAAAGTTTCCGCGACCACATCTTCAGCTACTGCCACGCTCCCGGTTCTGTGTAGCGCGTACGAAAACAGTCGATCGTAGTAGCGATCAAATATTTCACCAAACGCAACAGGATCGATTTTGGCACGCTCTACAAGATGGCGCTCCTCCTCATGAGACATAAACGTTGTTTGTATAGTATAACGCAAAACAATCACCTGAATATACTATACATTGACCGATAGATATAAATATGTTACAATTATTTGAGATATGGATACCCTGCTCGGCCAGCTTTTCACCGTGTTGATCACCATTCACCTCCTACTCTACGGAGTCGGGATGATCATCGGCGGCAACGACCTTGGATCGCGCCTGAACAGAAAACTCTGGAATGTTTGGGTCCGATTCCTCAAAGGAATACTTCACCTCCTTATACAATCCATCAAATTCTTTCTACGACATGCGCGACAGCAACTGGTGCGTTCGTACCATCGAATACGCAACACACCATAATACAACCCCGCTCTTACAAAGCGGGGTTTTTATGACACAGTAACTGTCACCTCCGTAGTTACACAACCTCAATGCCTACGTTTTTTATACAGACATCTAACCGACAAAATAACGCACAATAACCTGATATGCAAAAAACCAATAAAACAGCGTACTCGCGATCAATACAATATTAGTAAATAGACCAGGACGAATCTCTTGTGGGAGTTTAGTATTATTCAAATAAATAAGCATCGGCATATACAACGCCGTTACCAACCCTCCGAGTACGGATGTGATCACTAAAAAACTAAGCGGTTGTTTGAACGGTACAAACAGTGCCGACAGACATACAAACAACGTCATGTGTCCATAATACAGGTGGTGTACTGAGATTCGTCGCGCAAAAGAAAACATGTTCTGCAATCCACCAGCGCGCGCATTTGTATGAATAATATCTGTTACTATACGCGTCAATGCATCAAGAACCGTCCACATAACAGAAAAAAGCATGAGATACGCCATCACGAGATATAACACCTCACCTAAATGACCCCATTCATTACCAAAAATTTGTGCTTGTGTAACCGCAACAGCGAGCCCATCCGGAACGATCCCTTGCGGGGAAAGGACTGCATATGCATTTACCGCCAAGAGAAAAAGTGTGAGTAGTCCTAAACCCCAAAATACAACCCCCTGGTCAATGCGAATGTAGCGCATCCACTGTTTCCATCTGATCATGTTTTCTTTTGTGTGTAAAAAAGTGAAACCAGTTACTGCAACAGCTTCCTGCCTTCCTGAAACAGGATTTACAATCCTGCCCACATACCGACTCATACCTACCTGTTTATCGCGATACCACAAGGACACACATAAGTTGAGCATTCCCCCAGCCCCCGCAAACACAACCGCCCCCAATAACTTTTGCCAATCAACATCTACTGGCACAAACCCGATATGAAACAATCCCAACACTGCCTCTTTTAAAAGTTCTGGTGAAATATTACGAAAACTAATCGCCACAAGAAGGAAAAAGAAAAACGGAACAGTGACTTTAAGTGATTTTTCCAACACCTCGTACGCAACATGCCCCAAAAATGTAATAACAAGGACGAGAAGAAGCGACCCCCATGCCCACCACACGTAATCACCAAAACCAAACAACGTCGAAAGAATTGTTCCTAATGCTGTTGCCCATGCCGGCCAGATATAAAGAAGTACCGCTGCTAATAACCAAAGGGGTGCTGAGAGGCGAAACACACGAGCGGATGATGTAAAAAAACTCTCACCGGTTGCAAGAACGTGTCGAGCCACTTCCTGATTAATAAAATATTGAATAGTAATACCCACAAACGCAAACCACAAAATATTAAGACCATATAACGTCACCAAATGCGGCCAAATAATAAGCTCTCCGGTACCCATAGCCATACCCATAACAACAACACCTACACCAACCGCCCTACTCCAGTGCGGCACCTGAGGCATATCTTTGATTTCAAACGCGGGCCAAAAAGACATATCATTTGTAGTGTACCACTAAACAAAAAAATAAATCGTGGATAAATAGAAAAAATTATATACACTATATATACGATATAATGGCCTGATCACATGAAATCGCTTAAAGAACTTATACATAGATACACCCTATGTGAGCTCTCTGATACTGCCCTTAAAAACTTTGATTCCTTTAAGACACTACTTCTGCGAGCAAACGAGATACACAACCTTACCGCGGTAAAAAATGAACATGACATAAATCGTAAACATTTCCTCGATAGTTGTACCCTACTACCACACATTCCGTTGGACACTACAACACTCATTGATATAGGGAGCGGTGCAGGTTTCCCAGCCCTCCCCATTGCTATCGTGCATAACCACATACATGTTACTTGCATAGAATCAATACAAAAAAAGGCTCGCTTTATACACACCGCCGCGGAAACACTACACCTCACAAACGTGTCAGTACTAGCTATGCGTGCCGAGGAAGTCAGCCACCATACGCACTACCGAGAATCATTTGACGTCGCTACAGCTCGAGCAGTTGCACAATTTTCCACCGTACTTGAATACGCATTACCCCTTATCAAAATTGGTGGTCTGTTTATTGCACAAAAAACAACTGCCGAAGATCTCTCGGCGGGAGAAACAGCTCTCGCTCTTTTAGGTGGAAAAATACAAACAATTGTGCCAATTCAAATCCCTGAACTATCACCGCGACACCTTATCGTAATTAAAAAAACGAAACAAACACCTCTTATCTATCCAAGAAAACCAGGAGTTCCACTTAAAAAGCCCCTATAAATCTACAACTCTCATAATACGCATCATACATGTTCAAAAAGTCTCACTAGACGACCATAAGCACGTCTCCTTAGACTCCTCTATCAGGGAGATTCGATACATCCTTAAAATCCTCATTATTTTTATGAAGATCTAGACAAATAGAATTAATACAATACCGTTTCCCTGTGATAGTTGGCCCATCATCAAATACGTGACCCAAGTGTGAACTACATTTTTTACAACGAACCTCTGTGCGATGCATACCATAACTCATATCTGACACGAGTTCTACAGCATCAGAAGCCGCCACATCTTCAAATGAAGGCCACCCCGTACCAGAATCAAATTTTGCCTCTGAAGAAAAAAGTATATTTCCGCACGCACGACACTTATACATACCAGAATCATATGTATGCACATACGCACCAGAGAAAGGTACCTCAGTCGCCCCCCCACGCAACACTCGATATTCCTCATGAGTCAGTTTCTTTTTGTAATCTTCTTCATGCATACAGATTATTTATCACGTTTTATAAGTTCAGCAAACTCTCTCTGAATCTTATCAAGTTTCGGATTAATAACTAATTGGCAATATCCTTGATCTTTGTTGCGTGCATAATAATCATGATGATATTCTTCTGCTTTATAAAAAGCGACTAATGGTTCGACCGTTGTCACAATTGGATCACCTAGCCGACTTGATTCATTTAAATCATGAATAACTTCTTCAGCAATGAGACGCTGCTCTAATGTTGTATAAAAAATAATCGAACGATACTCTGTCCCAACATCATTACCCTGTCTATTTACGGTCGTCGGATCATGGCTCGCAAAAAAAATAGTCAAAATAGTCTTACAAGAAATAACCATCGGATCGTATATCACTTGTATCACCTCTACATGACCACTAGTACCACGAGAAACTTCTTCATACGTCGGGTTTGCTTTCTTGCCTCCTGCATAACCAGGCACAACAGAAATAATACCGACAAACTGTTTAAAAACAGCTTCAACACACCAAAAACAACCTCCACCTAATACAATTTTTTTAGTTTTATTCATCCGACTATTATTACTATCTTACATCAGCATAACCACGTACAACTATCTTTGCAACGATCATCACAAAGAATCGATAGTATCCTAAAAAAATTTTATGCAAGTAACGCAAAAACCTTTTCAACAGGCGTCTTGAAAAAATGAGCAATTTTTAAAGCAAGTGCCACCGAAGGAGCGTAATCACCCTTCTCCATTGCAATAATGGTTTGCCGACTCACTCCAACGGCGAGCGCAAGCTCCTCTTGCGTCACACCAAAACGGGTACGCAATTCATATACTTTATTTGCTACCTGTTCAGCCATACACACACCATACCATATGTTATCTTCACAAAACTGAAGAATTTTACATTGCAACTATTTTAATTCCTGAAATGCCTCTCGTGCCGATGTAATCCTTAACGTTGACACAAAACGTTTGATCGTATCAATCATCACTGGTAACTCCAAATAATCGATTCCAATAGCAATAAGTGCGAGCCAAAAAGGAAGCATGGTACCAACACCATTGAAAGCCGTTTCAATAAACTCGTCGGTAATCCAGAACAAGTGCAACCATTGAGTATTTACAAAAATTAAATACCACATATTTTTTTGAGAATAACGTTTACGTAATTCATTTACGTACACCAACGATATGGAGAACAAGGCTGGAATTTCTGTATAATCAACCAATATAATAATAGAAGACCATATGCCCTCAAAAGAAAAAAGTGGTGCACCAAAAAAATGATCCCACACCACAAAACCTGTCAGCCATACAAGATGAATAATTTGAAGCAAAAATAAAACAGTTGCTACAAAAATATTAAAGACGTAGGTTTGCTCATACCAATCCCAAAATCGTTTCAACATAAACTATTCTTAGTTACCTTGGAGGTATGCCTTACTCCTTTTAACGAGAAATAGTGTTATGGTAATAAGTACAAACGCAGAAAACGCCATAAGTGGAATAGTGATATATCCAAACGTCATCGTAAACACTTTTGAACAAGAAATTGAGTACCCGAGAGCGTCGCATGGTGCATATGAAGTCACCCCTATTTGCAATAAATAGTGGTACAAAGAAAGCACCATACCTGGTACCGAGAGTGTGAGTACATAATCAATCACTCCATGACGATTAGATTTAACGAGTGCTATTGCAGTCAACAACGCTAATGGATACATGAAGATACGTTCAAACCAACACAACACACAAGGCTCATACCCTAAACCCTCAGAATATATCAAGCTTCCTACAAGCGCGCTTAAGGAAACAAGAAACACTATAAAAATACCGTATTGATCAAAAAAAGATGCGAGAGACTTATACTGACCAGAAACAATGAAAAAAAACATGACGATAACCACCACCTGCGCAAACACCGTGAGCGTTCCAAATGCGACATTTACGATATCAGCTGACATAGGAAAAAATAAAGAATAACAAAGCTATCTTAACAAATCTTTTACCATAAAGGAAAAATATCTACCCTGTGCTTACATAAGAATGGTATCCAAACCTACGACACCCCTAATAGTAGTAGTATTCCACTTATTGTTCTTAGCATATACTACTTTGACAAATCGAGGTGTTCGAGAGCTTCTCGGAAAGAAGTACCAACCTTTTTTCCAGGATTAAAAATATTCTGGGGATCAAATATCTGTTTTACTTGAACAAACAAATCATACATTTCCTTACCAAACATTTTTTCAACGTACGGAGTACGAACCAAACCGTCATTATGTTCACCAGTAATGGAACCGTTGTAAGAAAGCACTAAATCATACACTCGATGAGACAACTCATCAATTAAGTGGACCATACCCGGATCATTAGGATCAACAAGTGGAATAATATGGAAATTACCATCCCCAACATGCCCCGCAACTGTATAGGTCAGATGATACCTCGAAAGAATTGTTTCTAATTTTGGCAAAAATTCAGGCATTGTCTCTGGTGGTACAACAAAATCATCGATGAATGGTGCCGTCCTTTTTCCACGTACTTTTTTCCGTAACAAATTAAAACTTTCCCGCCGTACTACCCAATATTTACGGGCTGCGTTTTCAGTCGGCGCAACACGAATTTTTACGTTAAATTCTTTTTGTATTTCTAACGCAAGTGCTCGAGCTCGTTTTGTGGCAGTCGTCTGATCATCCTCTCGAAACTCAACGAGTAATACAAGCTTAGGAACTCCACCAGTCACCATCATAAACATCTCCGGTAAAAAATCGATACCCAAACGAAACAAACCGCTCTTCATGTGTACTGCAAACTCAGGAAAATATTTTACCCCCAACGAAAACGTGTGATCATCATACGATTCAAAACTATCGGGTTTATGTTTCAAAATACGAGGAACCAAGGGGCCTAACTCAGAAAGATTTTTCAAAAATAATACCGTCATTGCCGCATACGGTTTCGGGGGTACCAAACCACATCGTACTTTCGTAATGACACCAAGTGTTCCCTGTGCACCAACCATTAACCGTGCGAGATTAAGCGATTGTATACCATCACCTATATCCCACAACGCATATCCAGCTGAGTTTTTTTCAACCTTTGGTGTGTGTTCTTTGATAATAGTTCTATTCCTCTCATCAGACACCAACGCAGCCATGCGACGATACACATCTCCTTCGTACGATTGCTCTTTAAGTTTTGCAGCAAACTGATCTCCTGAAAGATTTTGAAGCGTATGAACAGCACCATCGGCAAGCACTACATCAAGCGCTTCAACGTAACGGGCAGTCTTGCCATACTTGAGATTTTTTTCACCACCCGAATTGTTGGCAACCATGCCGCCTATCGTATTAAGTTCACGCGACGCAGTATAACTCGGCAATTCAAGTTTTCGACGTTTCGTCTCTTTATCAAAATCACGAAAATAAATACCTGGCTCCACAATCGCAACATTTCCTTCCATGGCAATAAATTTATTCAAATGAGTCACCATATCGAGCACGATAGAATTACCCAAGGGGCCTCCTGACATATCTGTTCCTGCTGACCGCGGAGTAATTGAAGGGAGTGTTCGCGCATCACTCGGTGCATGTTGCCGTGCCTCACGCACATAACGCACTACTCGACACACATCTTCAGCATCAATAGGCCGCACAACCACTTGCGGTCGCACAACAAATAGACTCGCATCTCTACTATATGTATCCAGTACCACGGGGTCAGAATCAACCTCCCCTCGTACAATATGTTTTAAATCTTCCACAAGCGACACCCTACCATTATACCCCACCAAACAAAAACTATTCTCAACAGATGTTCAAAAAATACTATAAAAATAGTGAAACTATGTTACATAAGCCATGTAATAAAATAATTGTTCTGGTTGATAACAAAAAAAATACCAGATCATAGAACCTGCTAATATAATTCCCGCACAGAAAAATAAAATTTTATAAAAAGACATACTAATCTAAAAAATTTATCACAGATGCACTCTGCCTGATAACATCATTATAATCTCTTCCACCAAAAACCAACACCCGAAAGCAATGAAACATACGTACCAATCTCAGTACGGTTAATTGAGTATGCAAGACCATCAGTTCCTAACATGGACGCCACAAGTGGTGCAAGAATTCGGATATAAGTACCTGAACTGACAACAACGCGACACACCAATATCGTATACTCTTTTTTGTTCCACTGTAACAGTTCGTGCCATCGAGCCAAAATCTCACCCTTGCGAAAATCGTGACCGAGACGCGTATCAGATTCTTGCGTGCGCAATAAACGTATATTCTGTGTGATCCTGGACAATAATACCGACCCCTGTACGGTATACACGTGTTCACACGACGCGGCATACACACGCATTTGCCGCTGCGGAATACGCGCTGCATCTAACATTCCTGATAGTGCATGTACAAACAAAGGCAGACCATCAACCGTCTTTGAAGAAAAAGCCGGGTACGGAAGCAGGTGACCTCCCCTTAAGTTACGAAGTACGTGTTTAGCTTGATACTCAGTAATAATCGATTTAGGCTTCTCCTCTGCTATACCCAAAATATCTCCTGTATCACTCTTGATATCAAGCAAAATCTCAAACGTATATGCCTTATCTAACGCGTTATATCGTCCACGTTTTTTACATTCCTCCCCCGCCAAAATAAGCAACTTCCCCTCTGCCATCGGATCTAACCTCCCCGCATATGTCAGAGGGATATGGGGTGGAATGTCGTTCTTTTTTCTAAATAACTCAAGCGCCTGAAGCGGAGTTTCACCAACACGCTTTTCAATAATGACATACGGCCTCATGACATCATCATACAACCAAACACACACTACACAGAAAATACCCTATATTACATTTTATACATATACCCTATTTAACCTCAAACGAACTGATGATATCTGAAGCAATAGCTTCAGCGTACGACACATCAAGTCCTGCAATAAATTGATCAGATGACATGCTGTTTAATGGAGCATTCCGAAACACCGATTGTTCCATGATAAAACAATGATTTCGTATTTCAAAAGCATACAAGTAATCATATGTTGGTACTCCGCTATACATTACCGTCTCACTTCTCAATACTGGCCGATTGCCAATCTTAAACCGTTCATTCTCATTGGCTACAGACGTTGCTTGTTTACACATTAAAGGATCAATTGACTGAATATTAATATTTGTCCAAGAAATAACTCCTTCTTCAGTTGCGTCAAAAGGATTAGCATATGACAGCGTTACCACACTCGACGAACCACCACGAGCCGTCTCACTTGTTACTTTCTTCTCAGAAAAATTGACGTTATCTCCCGGATATGAAAACGAGTATCCCTCTTCGACATTTACATACTTCTCTACTGAAACACTTTTAGCAATTACTGTTCCCTTAATAGGACGCGCTTTAGACAACGCAGCAAGTGCTAAATTATTGCTCAAGTCAGAAGATCTATTTTTGCTAAATATATTGTAGCCCCAAACAATAATCCCACCCACCAATACGAGTACAATAATACCGATAATTAATTTTTTCTTTCTAACCATAAACTTGGTGTAAAACTAGATAGAACATAAGACGATTAATACCTAACGGAAAATCATACTGCCACTATCAAACTTTAAATCAATAATCAATTCACCTTTACTGGTAAAATGATACCCTGATGCATGTTCGAGTAATGCAATAAAATCCTGCTCTTGAGCACCATCACAGTACATCGTTGTCACTACCAATTCTTTAAAGGAAAGTGTTTTACCCTTAGCAACATATGACCCCCCGACTGCATTACAGTCGGTGTTTGCAGAAAAACTCCCATCATCTTTAAATGTAAGAATAAACACCTCGGACTCTTTAGGAACAACTAGGCGACCATCATTATACGATGCGCTGACCCACCGCCACGGTTTCATCATAATATTCATACGAATCGAATCTGCCTCACCTTCAAAATCACGCACCACCTCTCCAAAAGAATTCGTTATCTTGTCATACTTCGCATACAGACTTTTCCCAAGACTCGGTATAGTAGTCATCGCATCACCAGGTATTCGATCAGCATAATTCACAATTATCAAACCGTCTTGATACATAGTATTTTGTGGAGCAATACGATCTCCAATGAACATAGCTTCACTGCCACGATACATATCACCATCCTTTAGAGCAGCAACCAAATAAAAAAACATGCCACTCCCACCACCATCTTGTGTCACTAAGAAGGACACATCTTCATCCCCGTCATTATCGACATCACCATATGCCTCATTACCAAAATATTGAGTAGTCACCATGCTTGCAGAACCAGGAGCTGCCAGCTTCTTAAAAATCCCATCAGTCAACGCAACAGATTCTCCGGCGATGGTATACGTAGTGTTTTTTGGATCAAACCCACTTTTACGATCTTTTGTAAGTAAAACAATACTCATCCCGAGAACTACACACAGCATCATTACAAGAATAATTTTTTTCATACATTTATATTACGGTAGTAACAACACACCTACACACACATGAACCACGAACATACACATTGCATCACAGTTACTCACCTTAAAGAGAAGTTATCTGAAACAAAGTCATAATACCAGTAGCATACAATAAATTAAATACCATATTTCCTACACATATAACTGGTAATAAGCGTTGGATGCGGTATCCTAAGAAACCAAGTGGCGTAACTAAAATCTCATTAGGAAGGGGTATGAACGAAACAAAACAAAACAACACAACAAAAGGAAGCGCGGGATAACGATGTTGCACATGTTCTAACCTTGCAACAAAGCTATGATGAGAGAAATGATGTATCGCGTGACGCCCTGCTCGACCAATAAAGTAAGCAACAACATCGGCAAGAGATGTTCCAACAGCGATCAGTATAATTGATGGCCAGAAAGATAAACCTGATTGCAAAAATAAGGGTAAAAAAGCAACCGCCGGAACCGGAACAGCAAGATTAAATCCACTCAAAAATGCTACCGCTAAAAGACCAGCATAGCCATAAGACACAACAACCGCTCGTATTGTTTCATTTTCGTGAGCAATCGATGCAAGATAAAAAGCAAACGCCAATACAATACCAAACACAATTAATTTTCCAATAACGTGTATCGTTTTTTTCGTCACACATCTATCATAACAGTCTTAAACAAATAAAAGATACCCTTAGCACACCATTCATCATTACTGACTATCTTACAAAATTCTCCTTTATAAAGAACCAGAATATGAATTTTTTCACACGTACTATCGAATCAATGAATTAAGTGCTACGTATCCTTCTACAGGTTCGACATGAAAAGTGGTGCGCCCAATAAGTCGTCCTGAGATAGTAAGCACATTGACACGCCATTTACCAGGCATCAACGATTCTTTTTTTGTATACCCACGAAATCCATCAACCCGTCCACCAACCATTTCAAATGACTCAGTAAATACTGGCACCCACCGACGCCCCGTCTCATCAAAACGAACCCACTCATGTAAAATAGTTGTACGCACGCCTTCAGGAGCATAGACAGCAGTAAACGCATACGCACCCTCACCCGGTGCAACGTTATATACACGACTCACGGCACCAAACGAGAATACACCTGCCGGCTGATAATGCAGCTCATAATCACCATTTGGTAACCGCGTAAGTTTATGATAAATACCAATTTCTTTAAGCGCGAGTGGTAGCGGCGGAATAATGTTCAAAAAATAAAGTACGTTAAATACACAGAAAAAGAGAATCACACCTACCCACGCAAACCGAATACCCTGCACATATCGCTCACGAGCGACACGACGAAGCATACGAATAAGCACATAGAATACACATATACTCATCACCCCACTCCCCACAAAAACAGCGCCCGAGACCGAATGCAAAATAATTGGAAACAATAATGAAAAATACAAAAATGCCGCAACAAAAAAACCTACCAACTGGAACACGAGACCATCGTACCTGCCACGAAAAACTTCATTACCAACCGCCAATCCAACAATGATAGCCAAAAAAGGCCAACTCACTGACGGTGAAGCTGAATGTGAAAAAAACACGAGCGACCCACTCATCACCGCACCAAACGCAAACTGAATAAAAAATGGAATCACAGCAGCAATACCATCGAGAACCCGTCCCACAAAATTCTCTCGTGGTACATCAGAACGCATTACACTGTGCAGCAAGATTGCAACTGCTGAAAAAAAGAGCCATCCCGCGAGCACAGAAAGCAAAATACTGTGCTGCACATGCTTAAAAGCAATAAAATCAAAAATAAAACCGGCAATAAATGCCACAGAATTAATATGATGTTCGTATCGCTTATAGAAAGATCTCATACGTTCGTAAAAAAGCATCTGAAATGTGTAAAAAATTACACATGGTGATGATGGTGTGCACGTTCTTCTACTGCAAGCAATTCTCGCGTTTTCCTATGAGGATCAAACGGCTCTGATACACTTGCCTTTTGTCGAACAACTAATAAAACCGCAATGAATGTGGTGATTGGTACTGCAAGCACCAAACCAATACTACCCACCATTGTACGAATAATTTCAGCTGCAAATACTTCGCGATTGATAAGTATCCATGGATCAGTGGTCGAAGCGTAAAATAGCAACAATAGAGGTAATGATGCTCCAACATATGCAATTGCAAGTGTGTTTACAAGCGCCCCAATATGCTCACGTCCCATGCGAATGGCGCGGGTATAGATCATTCGTCGTGGCACGTGCGGACCAACCTGATGTAATTCTTCAACAGAAATAGCCTGACCAATTGCAACATCATACAGCACACCAAGTAATCCAATCATAATTCCCCCCAATAGTAACCCAATAAAGTCTATTCTTCCGTCTGTATCAAAATTAAGATACACAGCTTCTTCGCTTTCAAAACCAGTCAAACTCGCCGCATCAACCGCCACATGAGCTAATAAGCCAGTACATATCACAGTGAGAATCATTCCAATCACCGCGGCTGTTGTTGTTTTATTAAACCCATGCGTCACATATGAACCAAGCACAATAATAAAAGATGAAACACCAATACTTACCAACAGTGGCGAATATCCGTTCAAAATACCAGGGAATAACATATAAAAAATAAAAAAGAAACTCCCCACAAGGGCTAATAACCCCCGAATACCCTGCACACCACCAAATATCAACACAGAAACAAGAAAAAGAACTGTAAAAGTTATTAATGCCGGCAATCGATAGGGCTCAGACACGGTGTAATATTCGCGACCATCAACGCTGTTTGAGACATGCAATAAATAAAACAAATCATTAGTTTCAAGTTGAACATAATCATTTTCAAGTGTCACTTCTTTTCCTTTTTCTAGACCATCAAGTATCTGTACACGAATAATCTGATACGGGTGTACTGTTTGCGTGCCAGCTACAGTGCGTTCTGACACCTCAAGCACTTCAAGAACACGTGCTTTTACCGTGACATGTATATCGGGAACAAGCTCTTGTGCCCATAGCATTGTTGGTACCAATACAATAAAACCGAGCAGGAAACATTGTATACATCTCATACACTCAGTATAGCCGATAACACGTTATTACGAACACACCGACGATAGGTATCAAAAAAACTCAAGCGCATGTGCATCAACAGACGCAAATGCTTCGGATTGCTTTAATACGCGACGCCCCCTTAACAAAGAGCGGTTTTTTGTGCACACAAAAACCCCGCATACGCGAGGTTGTAAAGAGCCTATAGTTCCATACGAAGTACTTGCTCCTCAACATACACAATTCCTTTCTGACGGAAAAAAAAATTATATTTTGCTAACTATACTCCATTGCATCAACGCATCATCAACCTGTCCATACAACTCTTCTTTTGTACCATCATTGTGAAGCACTATCTCAGCACGCATAATACAACCCGAAAGATTTTGCCTGTTGGGATCTGTGGATTTCATCTCCCGTGCCTCGTCGGAAATAAATGTGTCAAAAGAAATATTATCGGTCGACAACTTACGCCTCACAATCCGTTCATAGCGAAGCTTTTGAGACGCATCTACCGCTAACAAATGAAATACTGTGTCCTGAGCACGAGCAAGGACATCAATTTCTCCCGTAGTACGAATAGATTCAATCACCGCCGGCACACCGACGCGACGAGCTTCGTTGTATAAACATTCAATAATGTACCCAGGGTGATGTTTCTCACGAAGCTCATTTGAAACTGCAAGCATGCTATCTCTTGTCAGAGGCAAACCGCGCCGAGAGATCTCCTTTTCAAGAAATGTACGAACTGAATAATGAGCAAAAGCATATCGTTCAGTAAGATACGACACAACTGTCCCCTTACCCGCCCCAATCGTCCCGGTAATACCAATAACAATCATATTTCTGCATTGTAACAAATAATTTTGATTATAAAAAAACGCTACACAATAACTCATTTTATAATCACAAAAGTGCACAAGAATATACAGCACCTTAACGACATATCACTTCGTATAACGCTCCATCTTTTTTCTAATTAATAACCTGACTCAAGACAGACCTCTTTTCAACCTTGATAGACTGCCACGTGTTTCTGTAAAAATCATGAAGCATCTATCTTCCCAACAACAACGAACAATTCCCCAAAACTTCAGGCTTAGTGTGCCGCATCATAAACATATAATCCCAGGTGATGCACGCCCTACATCATGTTTCGCAAGCAATGTACCACAACAAAAATAACGAAATTCTTAGGGTACCAATTCCCCCACATACTGAAGAGTGCACACGTAGATACATGAGCATCACCGAGCTTTTTTACTCAGATTAAACCTACAAAAAATGTAAAGGACAAAGCTTGTGAAAAATAAAAAATATTCCTTTATTTCAACAAAAGATTGACCTTCACCGAACGTCGAATTGAATCAAACACACGCAACACTGCATCTCGATCAAATAGACGAATCGTTCCCAATGTATAATTTTCAATAGCAGTTGTATGAATCAGGTATCGTACCGCAACACAAGGGCTACTCGATGAAAATGCGTATACCATTTCTTCATATTGATTCCCCGCAGCAACATCCGTAGAAGTCGCTACTGAGTACACCACCCCATCCTCAACCATCGATACTGCGCGCACATCACTTGGAATAAAGATATCTGCGGTACAATTCTTTGCTCGTGGTAATACCTCAACAGATACACCTGTGTCAACAGAAGAAAGATTGGTACCTGTCGCAATCGAAAGGGGAATAGTGAACTTAAATCCGTTGATCAATTTCTTTTCTCCAAAATGTTCATAACGATATGCGGTATTAAGCATAAAACTGCGGGGGTACCGAACACTCACCCCCAGTGTTGTTGACGCATACGTCGTGTACGGCTCTTCACCAGGCTTCACGATTTCACAATTAAAAAAAGTTTGTATAGACAATGGCCCCTCCGTCACAAACGCCGTATCTCCTGTATTCCAAAAAACAACTGCTTCATCCGCCCCTGCATACCGCGCACCTGAAGCTGAAACCGTTTGCAGCAGTGTCATTTTTCGCCCATCACTCAATACCACAGAAACCCGATCCGCATAAAACTTAGCATCAATAGTTTTATTTTCATCACACACAAAAAATCCCTGCCCCAAAAGCGGCGGGCGACCAATATGTGTCCACTTCCATATCACAAACACAGACATAAGCGCGACAAGAAGAACAGTAATAATCCCGAGAGCGATTTTTACTTTTGTAGTGATGTAATACATAGAGAAATGACCCCGCAAGTATAGCAAAATAAATTCTCCTACGGGACACCTCGCCTATCGCGCCCGTGATTCAGCGTACTTTTTGAAATTATTGAGAATAGCCTGCCATCCGCCCTGCTGCATTACAATAGGATTATCATGTTCAGGATCGAACGTCTCCGTAAGTACTGTCGCCAAACCATTCTCAACACTCTTAAACGTCACCCAAACCTGACGACCATCACTCATCTCATATGCAATATATTCTTTTAGAACAACCTCCGTGTACACCCCCTCAAAATCAAACCCGTCACCAGAACCTCGTGCTTGCATACGCGCACGCAACACACCCCCCACCCGAAGATCATTACTTGCACTGGAACATTCCCAATCAGTAGACGCATAATTCCACTGTGTAATATGTTCTGGCAACGTAAAATATTCCCACGCCAACGCGACGGGAACCTGTACAATTACTTGCACTGTTATAGTTTCTTGTTTCATATATGCGACACAAACATACTCAAGGCTAACTTATCTATTTTGTTAAAGAATCAACTTTTTGTTGAGAACGTTCTGCAAAAACACCAGTACCCTCCTTTAAAAGAAGCGGGCCAAGAATATCAATGACATATGCTTCTTGAAACTTCTTCACTGCCACAAATGTTCGCTCAGCAAAGAGGGTGGTCTCTTTACCAGGAGAACCTGGTCCATCTGTGGCAAGAGTAAAACCAAGACAATTCATCAAACGTTGCAGTGCGCGAACATCTTCGCCAACCATTCCACGACGAAGAGTACGCTCAAAACCATACGCGGAACAATTTGTTCTCGGCAAAGAGGTCGGGATAATCAAACCAGAAGTTTTTTCATCAAGATACACAACTTTTCCGTCTGGAAAAATTGTCTGCAAGCGGGATTTTTTATACCCGGGGAGAGTCGCCACGTCTCCAGTAAACAATGGCCCATTACCTCTCATCGATGAATTTGATCCGTTATTGTTACTGCTTGCGGATCCAAAAAGTGCAAACACTGAGAAGTGAGGCGCCTCACACGTAATAGTATTTGTTGCAGTATTGACCGAACAACTATCTAATTCTGACCATGTACCGTTATAGTGATACATAGAAAGGGTACTCTCCGTGAGTCCGCTCACGTCTGCATCTGTATACGCATACGAAACAATGACGGGAGACGCGAACGAGTCTAGCTCAGTTGTGTTGTTAATAAGCGCTGTTACATTAAAAACAATACTAGCCGCACTACTCAAACTTGATGACGGTTTACCAATCGAACCGAGTACCGTTTCTGCAGAAAGTCCTTTGATCTGTATAACAATAGAAGAAGACGTGGCCGTAAAATTTGCGGGAGTTGCCACCGTAAGTGAACGCCCTGTGTCAGTGAGAGTGGAAGTGGCAGCACCACTTACCGTCACCACTGTTGACGTAGCTGATGAAGGTGACGCTCCCCCCGAACATCCGGTGGTAGTAAAACTACTTGCCGTTGATGTTGCATAGTTACCCGCAGCATCCGCTGAAATCGCTTTAAAATTATATATTGTGCACGTACGTAAGTTTGTAAGAGACTTGCTGTGACTCGTCACACGAGTCGAAGTATCTGTTTCACTTGTGGATGATGCGTATAGAGAATCCACAGAGTACGCCACTTTTGTGGAGGCGGCTTCATTTGTATTCCATGTCACGGTCGCGCTGGTACTTGATACAGAATTAGCAACACTTGAAAAAGTTGGAGCGGTCTCGTCAGGAGGAGAATCTGGATCATCTGAACCAGCTGCAAGATTAGCAACCTGTGCTGCACTTAACGCGTAGTTGTATATACGAACATCATCAATATTCCCATTGATACCTTCATCAAGCTGTTGGACTCGATTACCAATCCGCAATGTACCGCTCAAAGCCCTACCCACGAGGGCGTGCTCATCTTGTAACTGATCCCCGATATAAAATTTTGCTGTTGTCCCATCATAAGTAAAGGTAACGTGATACCATGTTCCAAGAGTAAGCGTGATATTAGTTGCATGCCAATTACCATCAAAATAAGTAATCTTATGGGTTGTTGGACCAGCCTCGGTTCCGGCAATTTCCAGGCGATCACTACTCCAACTGATAAGTCGTGAGTACTGACCTTCTCCGTTAGCAACCGGTCTATACCAAAAAGAAAATGTTCGAGCTTCAGTCTCAGTAAAATCAAAAGCAGACGGCCACGAGACATCTACACCGTCGCCAGAGCCCGTAAAACTTAAAGAATAAGGATTACTAAATGCAACATCGGGAACAACAGCAGACCATGTCGGCGCGGTTGCAGTGAAAGAACCATCAATATTATTTGATCCGCTATCTTGTGGGGTAGTACCAGACCCATCATCAAACTTCAACCACATAATCGGCGGATCAGCTGCGAATACAACAGAACCTGACAACAGAAAAACAACAAACACACTGTAAAAAATCAGAAATCTGATATGTACGAAAAATGACACGGTACCTTTCGTTAATAAATATCAGCTACCCAAGCTTCTCAACCCTTCAACCCCTCGCGGAATTCTATCCACAAGGGGTTGAAAGACGCTGACCTAGACGGGATCTGGACCTCCCCCTCCTTCTTCGCACACATACGAACCATCCTCAAGAACGATGGCGAGTGTGCTCCCCTGGGCAAGCTGTGCACCAACCGCGTTTGCTGAAACTGAAATAAGAACAACGGGATTGGTACTCGAGTTAGTTGCGTGGCAAATAAAGATTTTTTCTGCAGCCAAAACTGGCGCGACACCAACACACACAAGAGCAAGTACAACAACCAATGAAACAAAAATACGCATTTTTTTACATATAACAAGTAAAACTACCTCTCCTAGTATATAAGGATAGTGGGTCATCAACAAAAAAATGCTGGGGAAATTTTAAGGATACACACGAGATCTTCTGCAATAAGACACTAAAATTTTAAAGAATTACGTCTTCAATCTCATATATCTATCCATAAAATTCTAGAAAGCTTTTGATTACTTTTTCACTCATATTCCGACCCTCCTCGGAATCCGAACCTATCTCAAGGTGGCTGGCCTCCTCAGTCTCGTAAATTTACCCATCAAGCCCCACAAGGCTTTTCTAACGCTTCTAAGTCTACCATTTTGACGCTCTTCGGAATCTGTCTAATCTGTCATTACTTGAAGTTTCGGCCACTTTTCCTTCCAGTGCTTTTGTGCGATTCTTTCCTGCACTCGTGCTCGTTTCTTTTCTGAAACCTATTAATGAAGAGGATTTAATCGAGCAGTTCATAGTACTCATGGATAGAATTAATCTAGACGAACTAGGTATCAAAGAAAAAATTAAATCTGAAGTAGAAAGAGTTAAGAAATTTCAACGAGTGATCTTGGGAACAAAAGAGAAAATTGAAGTTAAAGATATAGATATTAGAAATTACGCTAAGTATGTTTTAAAAGAAGCTAGTGATTTGGAGAAGAGAGAACTGCTCGGATGTTTGAATAGTAAAGTTGTTTTTAAAGAAAAGAAGATTAGTTTGTCATAAGAAAAGCGACCAATTTCTTGGTCGCTCTGGCTTGGAGGTTTTTTAAGTTATTTAAAAAGCTTAGAAAAATCATCCTGTGACATTTCATAATTAAATCCAGGAGTTTTTTCTTGAAGCCTACCTCCACGGTCTTTGTCATACTTAGGAGTATTCTTGAACTGCACAAAACAAACTGCAGAGTACCGCCCATTTATTGCAGTTTGAGCGTTTGCAATTACTCTGTGACAAAGTGCTCTAAGCTCTCCTTTGGAACGAAGTTGCATCTGCATGGCAGGAATGATTACAGTTTCTCCGTCCGATACAGGCATGTTAATCCATTTACCTTCATAAGCCAGACACTGAAGACCTTCATCGCTTTCAAAAAGATGGAGTGTAAAACCACTTTGATCGGCATGAGCAGTCGCAGTTTCTTCTCCAATTTCTCGATCGCCGAAGTAATGAATAAATCTTGTAAAGAAACCCGCTTCACTTTCCTCGATTTCTTTTACAAAACCATTCAAACCAAACTCGATCTCTGCTTGTCGAGCAAATTCGAGAATAGTCGGCTTCATCACTTCAACGAGGGCAACAGCATTCTGAACAAATTCCAGAGCAACAGGATTGCGGATTGCATCAATATTTTTCCTAAGCCACTCTTCTCCAGCAACCGTTACATCAAAGTTCTCCTTTCGATCAGCTTTATTGCCCACACCTTCTTTTAGTTCGTATCCAACACCATCAGCATTGTTACTGTATGGAAGACCTTTTTTTACTTCGATAGGTAAATCGCAGAATTTCTTCCAGAGTTCTACAGTCTTATCGACTGCGGCTCGTAGATTTGAAGGATATGCCAATACGACAAATCCTTTGGTTTTCAATTCACTAATTGGTGTGCTCATTGTTTTCCTTTTTAGGTTAATGGTTAAATTCCATTAAAAATTTTATCTTTTCAGGTATAAACAAAAAAGCGAGGATGTCCTCGGTAGACTAGTCTTCAATTTTATCGCTCTGTATTTCTTCTTTAAAAAAGAGAGGTAGATCCGTAATAGTTCCGTTTTTGATTGCTTTCAAAACTATGTTTATACTTTTTATCGAATCATATTCAATCGATTCATTTTTAATTGCTTCATCAATAGGAACCCACATATTGTGACCAAAGTCAGAGTCAGTTATAAGATCACCAGAATATTTGTCAGTATATGCAATGGGAAACAAAAGATCAGAAAATAATTCTCCTGATTTATACATTATTCTTCGTTCAGATCCAACTAATTTAAATTCTGCATCCAGACCTGTCTCTTGTTTTAATTTTCTTTTTGCTCCAGCTTCTATAAGTTCTCCTTTTAAGACAACTCCTCCGGGTATTCCAACTTTTCCATAAGAAGGATTTGATTTTCTGATTTGATTTAATATTTCAATTTTTCCACTTATAACTCTCGACACAATCGTTATTACGTTTATCTTAAAAAGACTTGTGATTGCGTCATTGGTTGGATATGGGTCAGCAACATGCTTGATACCTTTATTAGAAAGAAAGTAGCCGTCATCTGATTTTGTTATGAACTCTTTTTTAACAAGATGCTGAAGATGGTAGTTAAAAAGATCGTTCGGAACTTTTTCAGGTTGAAGTTCGCTATATCGAAGAGACTTAGCATTTTTCAGCTTTGAAAGAATGTGATTTTGGATTGGTGATAAATTCTGAAGCATTTTAGTGTTACTGAAATATGATGCTCCTCGGAGTCCGAACCTACCTCAAACTAGCTG
>JACCDG010467453.1_pt1 | contig 139729 bp, 129 predicted proteins | sample 7442471 | NCBI WGS metagenome assembly JACCDG01 (sample SAMN15323444, study PRJNA562643) | freshwater metagenome | isolation source: river surface water | place: USA:Blue River Watershed | collected 2017-08-17
GGCTATGAACTCGAACAAGTTCATGATGCCACTCGACCTGACCTCTATGTTCGACGAGACGTTGACCGTCAACCCGGGGGCTCTGTCAGTGCTTTTCAACAAGGTTGCCGCGGATGTCATGCGGGTATGGATGGATTAGTGCAAGCCTTTGTCTATTTTAACTATGATGGGCGACTCCGCTACAGTGCTTCGTTCACTCAAAATGCTCCCAACGACTTTAAGATTTACCGCCAGCACAATATTTATCCTCAAGGCCATCTTGCTGTGAATGATCAATGGGTCAATCTTTGGACACAAGGACCCAATGCGTCTCGGCTTGGATGGAGAACTCCAAAAGCAATTACCTCAGACGTCACGCAAGGGTCTGGCGCCGCATCGCTTGCAGCGAGTTTTGCCGGTACAGAGGCGTTCTCAAACAATCTTGCCAAAGTTGTCTTTCAGAGAATCTGCTTGAGAGCTCCAACGACATTGGAAAAAGGAACGCTCAACAACAAAGCGCGAGCCTTTGAAGAGGGAATTTCAGACTACGAGAGCTTTTCCGCAAACGGCCCGTACAATATGAGAGCGCTTCACGCCTCAGTGGCAGAGATGTGCATCGGAAAGGTGATGCCATGAAGACATTGAGCTCAAAAAAACTCATCGCCCTTTATCTTACATCGCTTGTTTGGCTGAGCGCTTGTTCCACCAGTCTTTCGCCCGGCTACGTCCCCTCCTCTTCAACAGACACCGACTCTGGGCCTGCAGATGATGGAAAAATGGCTTTAGGAGTCAAAAACTACCAGCAGATCTTTGATTCACTCGTCGTGATGACGGGGCTCACCGTCAGTGATTCAGTCAACACCAATCTCTTTAACTACTTTACAACGAACAAGGCCACCCTGCCTCCGGATATGGATATTCAAAAATTTCTTCCTAATAAAATGAACTCCACCACAAACCTCGCTTATGAGTTCTGCGAAGTTCTGACATCCAACAATGCGACTCAAACCACTTTTTTTGCAGGAACGAGTTTTGGAGTTGTATTTACTAACAATGCCACTCAGAGCCCCGCTCAATTGATTGTCCCGCTCGACAAGCGAGCCGAACTCGTCGATCACCTTCTCAATCGATTTTTGGGACCCGACGATGGATCTAATTTTAGAGCCGACACTCGACAGTCCATGATGGATCTTTTGGGAGATCTCGCACAAGGCGCTCCCGCCAATACAGGTGAGACGAGACTTCTGATGCGAGGAGCCTGCACAGTGGCAGCCACAATTGCTGTTTCATTTATATAAGGACTTTCGGAGATAAATATGTGGAACAAACTTGAAAACAAAATCTTCCGACAGCTTGAGAAAAAAGAACAGGCTGAGATTCGCGCACGCGTCGAAAAAATCTACCAGCACGAAAATCACGCTAAGCCAGTGACACGCAGAGATTTTGTCGCGCGCAGCCTCTGGGCGAGCTCTGGAATGATTCTTGGCCCCAGTGTAATCCAGATGCTTGAAAACAGAGTCATGGCGCAAACCGTTTGCCCACCCATGACGTCGAGTGGCAGTTCGATGATGCCCTTTATCAGTGTTGACCTTGCCGGGGGGGCATCCCTCGCTGGAGAAGACATCATGGTCGGAGGCCCTCAAGGTCAGCTCGACCTGTTTTCTAACATGACCAATTATGCACTCCCCACAAACAAAACTGTTCCTATTTTTGGAAGCCCTGACACTCAGTTTGGTTTTGCCTTTCATCCCGAGAGCCCTTTTTTGAGAGGACTCCTCTCCCGAGTTCCTGCCGGAGCCATACCATCCATTGATATGTTCAATATCGCTGTGGCATCAAACGACGACACCAGCGCCAATAATTTTGGAGTGACCTATATGCTCTCGACCGTCGGAAAAATAGGCTCCGTCGTCAATTCGATTGGCACTCAGGGATCTCAAAGTGGAGGAAGACACACCCCCGCCATTGGTTCGGTTCACTCTGGAGGTGCACCAACTAAGGTCGACAATCGAAACTCCGCTCGGCAAGTGGGGGGGCAAGGAGATATCTTCACGCAACTCAATCCCACGCGTGCCGAAAAAGTCCTGCAAGCGATTAGCCAACTGGGGAGTTCAAAACTCCGAACATTCATGAATATGAACACCTCGGATCAGATCAAGGCGTTGGTCGACTGCCGACTTTTAGATTCGGTAGAACTCCCCACGCTTAAAACTCCTGACGAACTCTTTCCGCTGACGATTCCGATGGGCGATCCCTTAAACACGGCTTTTGACAACGATCCAACAGGAGCCGTTGCGGCTGTGTCGAGACTCGTTCAGCGGGGCTATGCAGGATACGGCGCGATTGAACTCGGCGGCTATGATAGTCATAACGGCTTTGATGCCGAAGGTGGAAACACTTCGAGAAATATCAAGTTTCTTGCAGGACAAACAGTGGGCCGAATTCTGCAGTATTTTATTTTGAATGATACGGATGTCTTTATCGATGTCACTTCTGACGGAGCGATGGGAGTCACAAGAGACCCCAATTCGGGCGCCCTCGTCTTGACCACCACACCTGATGTAAATGGATTCACTGGATATGCCGGAAGACCCGGCGATGGTGGTGGCTATGGATGGCGCATAGGCATTGCGTACAAAAGGAATTCCACTCGAGGAAGCCTCATCAACAATCCGGGACGGCAGATCGGACATTACACTCAAAATGGGGTTAATCAATCGGCGTTGCTCACATCGAACGATCCCACAAAAGCTGCTCAAGCAATGATTTACAATTATCTGGCTCTGCACGGAATGCAAAATGAGATCACCAAGGTGACGGGGGGAACAGATCCGTTTCGAGAAGATCCGAATTACTTAATATTTAAAAAACCGACCTAGGGGGACAAAGCAAGTGGATGGGTGGGGAGAAATGAATAAACTGATTTTGGCAATTTTATCGGCGTCACTTATGAGTGCATGCTCGGCTGAGTATTCTCTCACGGATTCCAATGCCAGTTCCGCGCGACTCGAAGGCTCTGCTCTCGCTTATTCACAAACGCTTTACCCCATTATTCAGGACAACTGTTCGCTTTGCCACGAAACGATCCAATCTCCCTTTTTTGCATTTAGAAATGATATCCAAACCTCCCATGACTACACACTCGAAGCTCACCTCGTAAATTTTATCGACATCCCGTCATCCGACTTGGCACGAAAGGTCCGAGACGGACACAACTGTTGGACCGCGAGCTGCGAAGGCGATGCGCAAGAAATCGAAGCGGCCATAGAAGAATGGGGAGAATTGCGAGGCGACACCTCTACGGGCACGACCTATCGCAGTGCTGCGGTTACGATTCCTTCAAATCTGACTTCCTCAAACACTACTTTGAGCTTGTCGCTCACTGGCATAGCAGAGGGAGTCCCCACCGGAGCTGTCGTAGAGATAGATGCTCGCCTATTCAATAGCACCCACTATCAGTTCTCAACGCCTCGGATTAAGACTTCGAGTCCCATTCAGGTCTCTGGCGTCAGCGTGATTATCAACTCGTTCAATCCTGACCCCACGAGTGCGTTTAGCCTCGTCAATACATCCGTTCCCGCGCTGGGTACCCCTCCTGGATCAACTGCGTTTACGTTGAGTAATAGCGCAGCCCTGATTGAACAAGCCTACGGAATCACGGGTGGCGGACCTGGAGTTGATCAAATTCAGATTCAATTTTCTACAATCGGAGATGTGGCCACAGCCGCGGAACAAAGATTTGCTGCGTTTTTGTCCGTTGTTAAGACTCAGTGTTCTCAATGCCACAATATCCAAAGAACATTTACGTTTAATGGCCAGGTACGGGTTGTGCCTCCGTTTGCTAACTTTACAAACGAATCTCAATTCCTCAATCAACCCCTCGGGTTTTTGCCGGATTCTTCTGCGCGATATTTGGTCACTTCTGGAAACGCGACAAATTCAGCGATGTATCGTGCCGTTGCCCAGGGCGTAAATGGGAATGCCTTTACTGATGTGAATCGGGCTATGCCCCTCAATATTCAAGCGGCTCAGCGCGCACCGATGGCTGCAACCATTCAGGCTTGGATCGATGGTCTCGATGATTAATTTTGCTCTTACTTAAACTCGCCGTAAAATGCTTGATTGAGCTTCGTCACAACTGCTCGATGCCGTAGCGGAAAGTCCTTTCGCTCAGCGGCAGTCAAAGCATAGTCATTGGAGTCTCGACTCCCCCGCCGCTCAATGGCTTTGAGCACCTTGAGACTGACAGATGTAATCTCAGGACTCCAATCAAAAGACTTTCGATTGAGACCGTTTCCGAGCGCTTCGCTTGAAGACATACTCACTTTACCCGCACCCTCTTCAACGACTTTGAGAAGCGCTTGGATCCCTGGGAGATAGGGCTCGTTCTTAATCCAAACTCTCATCTTGCCCGCCAGAACTTCAAATCCTTCTCTGGCTGAAGGCGCAGGAGGGATCTCCAATCGAGAGCGGCCATCTCCTTCACCTGGAGGCACTTCGCTCGGTGGAGGTTCCTCTGGCGGAGGTGTTTGGGGCGGAACTTCAGGTGGAACCTCCGGCGGGACTTCAGGGGGAATCTCCGGCGGTGGTGGTGGCGTAACCAGTGTTGTCGTCGCGACAGGACTAAATTCAGAAGGCCCTGCGTTGTTGCGAGCAAAAACTCTGTAAAAATAAGGAGTATCCGCGACGAGTTTTTCGTCCACATGAGAAATTTGATTGTTTCCGACTTCTTTAATTTTGACCCAATTGATATTGTCAAAAGAGCGCTCAATGACGAATCCCACTTCGTTGAGACTCGTATCATCCCAAACGAGAGTCACAGTTTTAGCTTCAAAACTTCCCTCAATCGTCAACGTTGTCGGACCGGTAGGAGCCACAAATTGAGTGAGAAAATCCTGAACTGCAATCTCGGCTGCTTCCAGATGATCGATTCCGTAGAGTTTCTCGGGTTGGCGAAGTGCTACGAATCTCTCAATGAGGTAATGAACCACTTCATCATTGGGAACAATGACCGCGAGATCGTATAAAAAGTTTAATCGATCCTTTTGAATCAAAAATCTTACGAGCTCCATATCCGGCAATGTCTTAGTCCCAACTGTAAATGCCTTAATGGTCGCTTCGATCACAGGAATCTCAGTGTCATCCTGAGAAAGCCGCATCAAAGTTTCGTGCGCCAGGATCACGAGTCTGGCTTCACCCAAAAGCTTAGCCGCTTCGAGGCGAACAAACTCACTCACCCCAGAGCCTTCGTGCGAAGATTCAAGAATGCGAACGATTGCATCTCTTAAGTTGAGGTTTTGAGAGAAATCAATAACAGGCCAAGTCGCTCCTCCAGCCATCAGCTTTCGCACTTGATCGATCCCTAGCTTCACGACATCCATATCCGAGAGATACTGAATGCGCTCGATTGCACGATCGACTCGCGTTTGAACTAAGGGATCGACAGTCGGAGGCGGTGGAGTCTCTTGTGAAAAAAGAGTCCGCGTCGCAAAGCCGCTTAGAATCGCAACCAAAAGCAGAGTATTCTTCATCATTCTCTCTCATTCTGCCTGAGCTAACCGTTCATTCCTACGTCCTTAATTCAATCTCAACAAATGTCGCCATGCGTTAGCGAATTTCTTAAAGTCATTGATGACGCAGCGAATATGCCCCCTTTAGAATGCAAAGCGGGGGTGGGATTTTGAATATAAAATCAAAAGGGCTCATTGCAGCCTTGTCTTTGGTCATAACAACAACTGTCAACGCAAATAGTAACGAATCCATGTCAGTCATGTTTTGGAATGTCGAAAACTTATTCGACACAATCGATGATCCAGATCGACAAGATACGGAGTTCACTCCGGGGGGATCTGCCAAGTGGACCGAAGAAGTATTGGCAAAAAAAATGCAGGCACTGGCCACTGTCATTAAAAGTGTCAAAAGTGATAACGGCAAAGCCTGTCCTGACTTTCTTGGCATGGCCGAAGTAGAAAGTGGAAGCATCGCTAAGCGGCTCAACACTGAGTATCTAAAGGAGTGTGGCTACACCAAAATCATCGCAGATCCTAAGGATCCAGACATTCGCGGAATTCGCGCAGTCTCTCTGACACGATTGCCGCTCGCAGCAAGACCTGTCAGTCACCAAACCTATAATGGAGGTCGATTTATTCAAGAAGTCTCCGTGAAGGTGGGAGACACGACGGCAATTCTATTTGTAAATCATTGGAAGAGTCGCCGCAGCAACGGATCCGATACGGGTGAAGACAAAAGAGTTGTCGCAGGCAAGGTCCTTCACGATCGGATCAATAAAATCATTGAGACAGATCCTGAAGCAGAGATTATGGCCATGGGCGATTTCAATGACGAGCCGGAGAACAAGTCATTCCGAGATGCTCTCGGATCTACAATCAATCTGCAAAAATTCATCGATGATGAAACTCACTATATGCTCTGGAATCCTAGTGCTGACCTCTTACGCGCACCCGCCATCATGAGCCTCGGAGAAGAGAGCGACAACCAAATGGCCTTTTATCGTAAGATTCGATCCACTTACTACTATGGTAAGGGGGATGATTACCTTGCATTTGATAACTTTCATTTTTCTCGAGGGCTCCTTGACGACTTAGGCCTGACCTATAAGCGCCAAAGTTTTGAAGTGGTTCGGCACTCAAGCTTTACCGATGCACAGCACCGGCCCATTCGATTTCAAAATTCAAATGGAAAGCGTGGCGCTTCAGACCACTTTCCGATTCTTGCTCGATTCAAAAACAATTCTTTCTAAGAATTCAAAAAGAAAGAGGGGGTGGAAAACCACCCCCTCTTTAATGAAAAAAATAATTTCTCGAAAAATTACGAGAGATGCTTAGAGACGAGCTTCGTCATTTCGAACATCGAAACTCGATTCTTTCCACCAAAAACAGTCTTGAGGTTTGCATCCGCGTTAATCATGCGTCGCTCAACCTTGTCTTGCAGACCGTTCTTCTTGATATAAGCCCACAATTTCTTGGTGACTTCTGTACGAGGCAAAGGCTTAACACCCACAATTGTCGCCAGGTTTGTCGACGGAGTCATAGGCTTCATGAATGCCTTATTTGGAGTTCTCGTCTTCATTTTACGAGCCGTCTTAGTGGTTTTTGCTTTTGTCTTCGTTTTCTTTTTTGTCGCCATTCTTAATTCTCCTCAAATTTTGACAGTTAGGTTTTGATCAATGCAGATCAAAGTCTGCACAATTTCCTAGCTCTCTGCAAAGAGGAATTTAGGATCAATTCCCTCTATGAGCTTCCACACCATGCGACTCCCCTCCTTGGGATGCATGACCGAGAGATAAATCGATCGAAGCTGAATGTTGGATTCATCCACAGAATCGCTCACTCCTCCATATCGAGTATCCCCGAGGATCGGATGCCCAATCTTTGAAAGTTGTGCCCGAATTTGATGAGGGCGCCCCGTCTTTAAAAGCACGAATACCTCACTCATTCCGTCGCCCCGCTCCTTCACCCGATAGACGAGCTCTGCACGCTTCGCCCCCGGAGTCTCTCGGGGAAACACCGTGACTCGATTGTTCTTAGGGTTTTTCTTGAGGTAGTGCACAAGCGTCTGAGAGTCCTGCCGCACTACACCTTTCACTCGAGCCCAGTAGATCTTTTGCACGCTTCGATCTCGAAATTGCTGACTCAAATGATCCGCGCCCTCGAGGGTCTTTGAATAAATCATCAGTCCCAAGACCTCTCGATCGAGACGATGGACGGGAAAGAGAGGGATTTTGAGCGCTCTTGAGATAAACTCATTGAGTCCTTCTCGTTCACCAGAGTCGGCTCGCTGAGATAAAAAAGGCTTCAGCTTCTCAATCACGAGTAAGTCCGAGTCCTGAAAGACAATTCTAAAAATCTGTGATTCCATAGGGCAATGCGCGGTTTAGGAGTCCTTTTGGCATATATTCTCGGTTTTGCACACGTCGCGCTAGCCGAAGATTCACGCGGCATGGAGGAGGTCAATTTTCGAGTGACGGTGACTCGAAAATCACAATCCCCACCCGCTTCCACCCCTCAAGAGTTCAAAGTTCAAGTGGATCCGCAGGTTTGCGGGGAGACCCGCACGGAGGACCCCTCCCCACATAAAGCAGGAGGCCCCTTGCATGGGACCATTCTTTGGCTCGAGGGAAACATCACTCCCCCCGAGAGAAACTCGGTCTCTGGCACGCAACTCATGGCGATCGACAAATGTAGCTTCGTCCCCGGTCTCCTCTTTGTTCATCCGGGCCAGGATATTTCGATTGTGAACCGTGACCCCATCCTTCACTCCATCCGAATCATGGGCCAAAAAAATAGGCCTCTGGTTCGAGTTCTTCCACCGCAGTTGAAGGAGGTGACCATCAATCTTAGCGAACCCGAGATTGTGGCGGTCACGAGTGATCTTCACCCCTGGATGAAGAGCTATATCTTCGTCATTCCGCACAGGCTCTATGGGCTAACCAATCGTGATGGAGAGGCTACTTTTAAATCCGTTCCGATGGGACAGTTTAAACTCAACCTGTGGCATCCCCTCTTGGGATTCCGACAAGATCCAGGACCTCTTGTTGTAAATAAAACTATGCGGGATCTCCGCATAGAATGGCCTTAGCAGAATCGGCGAGGATTTTCGTGGCGTTTGCGCTGCTCGAGCGCCTTCATCGAAATGGATTGGCCACTGCGAAGGACGATCTCTCCACGACAAAACATTTTTTTGCAGAGGAATTTGACTCCTTCAAGATCGTCGGTTCTTGAATGAGCTTCATAAGTTTCACTGCACTGGCTGCAGGTTCCGCAAAAGTAGAGTTTGTGAGCTTTACTGTCTTTCATGAATTCCTCCACTAACCTCTTCATTATAGCCTTTTTACTGTCGACGTAAGTCTGCGTGGCGTTAGCTCTAAGATGTGAATACAATGCACTAATGCCACGCGTACTTTTGCGCATGCCTCATGAGGGCCAAGTCAAAGAACTCGACGCAAACAAGAAAGATAATCTGCTGCAGTTCTTGCAGTCGTCTCAAATTCCGATTGGAAGCGCCTGCGGAGGGCACGGACTTTGTGGAAGCTGCAAAGTGATTGTCGTCTCTGGGCAGCAAAATTTATCTTCTCCCAATGATACTGAGATGGATCTGGCCGAACGCAATCGGCTGCCCGATCAAGAACGAATCGCGTGTCAGTGCAAGATTCTGGGAGATATCGAAATTACAACGAGTTATTGGTAGGAAGCTATGAGCCAAATAAAATCAAAAAAAGTATCAGAAACCCTTGTTGAAACGAATCACATCGTCTTGCCGTCACATACCAATGCGCTCGGCACCATCTTCGGTGGTGTTTTGATGAGTTGGATTGATGTGACCGCCGCCATTTGCGCCCAACGCCATGCGGGCCAAGTGGTTGTCACAGCCAGTATCGATGTTCTCCATTTTTTGGCGCCTGCGCGAGTGGGAGATGTTGTTAATCTCAAAGCTCGAATTATTTATACCGGGAGCACCTCAATGGTTGTGCGCGTTGACGCCATTGCTGAAAATATTCGAAATAAAAAATCACTTCGCTGCGTCACTGCAGATTTGAGTTTTGTGGCACTCGACGCTAACTCAAAACCCAGTCCTGTTCCTCCGATTGCTCCAGAGACCCCTGAAGAAAGAGATAATTTTTCTCATGCAGCAGAGCGTCGCAAGATGCTTCTTGAAGACTTGAAAGCTATAAAATCTGCGACAGAATCAGGAGCATGATACACTAAGGGGGTCTTATTATGCTCGTCTCATGCGCTAAATGCGGCAGCAAATATCAGCTGTCCGATGAAAAAATTAAGGCGTCGGGAACCAAAGTTCGGTGTCCGCGATGCCAAAACACGTTCAAAGTCTTTCCGACGCCCATTGAAGAAGATGAAAGCGACGAACGCACAGAGCTTTTTGCTCGCAAAGACGTTCCGGTCTCGCCCAAGAAGGAAATGGAGCCGACTGTTTCAAGGCGCCAGGAACCAGTCCCGACACCCAGTCATGCAGCCAGTCGGGCGATGACAGAGATCCAGCCGCAATCCAAGCGTAGCCCTGCGGTCGAAAAGGTCCCTGATGATGAATTTCCGCTGCCTAGCTTTCCAGAGAGAGTAGAGCCTACCGTCGCACGGCATCCGGTTTCTGACCCTGCAACCTCAAACAAAAAGTCAAAAGCTGTTGAAGAACATTTCGTTGAAGAAAGTGTCGAACAAAACGAAGAGTCTGCCTCTCAAGAGGACGAAGGCCCACGGCCCTTTGGAGATGCCACATTTCTGGCTATTCAAAAAATGGGAAGCGGCAAGCAATCCAAGCGGAAGGCTTTGATTGCAGCTTCCCTTGCGCTCATTGTTGTAGCGGCATTCTTCCTTATTTCTAGAGGCCCCATTCAGCCGGATTCAGAATATTCAGAGTTGGAAACAAAATCGGTTGAGCCCGTCAAGCTCTCGCGCCCTTCAAACTGGTACGATGATGATCCCGAAGTCTTGCAGAGATTTTTGACCCAAATGGCGAGCCTCCCTGCGGAAGAACAAACTCAACCCAAGAATCGATCACAAATCGCAGAAGCCTTAATTTTGAACGGCTTACTCAGTGGAAATTTTGATCAAGTCGCTCAAGGGATGGGGTTTTCATCTTCGCTTCTGGCTTCGGACCCAGATCGTACTTATGGATTTTATGGTCTCGCCACTTATGCACTGTACAAAGACGACTTGGCGAGCCTGACAGATCTCGTCAATAAATGGCCTTCAGGAAACCAAGGCGATCCTGAATTCAAATGGAGCACGATTTATGTAAAGGGCAAAGGCACCAATCGCACTTCAGCCCTCGAGATGGCACGAGATCTCCTCGCCAAAAAAGAAAATGGCGGATTCCGCATGACGTTGGCTGTTCTTTCGGTCGGAGCCGAAACTTGGAATGAAGCGAGTCAGATCATAGGGGAAGATCAGATGGCATCTCTTCTCAGAGCCTTCAATCGCCGTAAGGATTCTCTAGAGAGATCGCAAGTTCAACTTCCCGCGCTGATGCGAAATTTGGATCGTAAACTTCAGAGGCGAGCTAAAGACTTAGAACAATCACCAAAATCTACTGCTGTGGCAGAAGGTCAACGTGTCAGTCGAGGCGCAAAAAAGCCTGAAGCCCCAATCGTACAACAAGCTCCAGCTCCTGAAGCCCCTCGTCAAGTCGATGTTCCCGTGGCGAAAGCCTCGCCCTCACCTGCCGTCCCCGCCCCAGAAGAACCGTCTCCCTTGCAAAAAAAGGTGGAGGATTCTGCGACAGCGAGTCTCAATCAGCGCGTGGCTGAACGAATGAAGGCCGCTCAGACGAGCAAGCCCAGTGCTAAGCCCGCGCCGGCGCCTGCCGCCAAGCCCACCAAACTTCCTAAGCCCTCCGCAGAACTCGTGGCAGCCAATAAGCAAGAAGTGAAGGAAGAATCTGAAGCCGCGAAACTCTTTCGCGAGGGAGAGAGATTTCTCGGTGAGAAGAAAGAAGAAGAAGCCATTTTGGCTTTTCAGAAGTCTTTGCGCTTTGACCCCGATTTTGCAGAGTCCTATCGCAAGCTCGGTGAAATCTATATGCAAAAAGCGGATAAAGAACGGGCTTTGCGCTCTTTAAAGATTTATTTGCAGCTCAAACCAGATTCCAGCGACAAACAGCTCGTCGAGGGCTGGATCTCTTCTCTACAATAAGACTCAGATGGCAAAGTTTGAAATAGTGACGGGGCTCTTTGTCGCGGGTGTCAAAGACTTTCGATGGACGAATGACCTCGAAAAATTTCTTAAGCAATATCCTCTTGCAGGATTGGCTCTCTTTAACTCCCCTTTTGATAGTCCTGATAATATCTGGAAGGATCGAGAGGCTTCTCTGGAAGCTGTTTATGAATTTTTGAAGAAGCTCCCTCCCACAGTAAAGTTCTTAGCTGCCGATCAAGAAGGCGGACGGGTCAGACGCCTCAGAGGTGCGTATCTTCCACTCCCTTCCGCTCAAAAAATTTTTGAGGCGTGTGATTCTCCAGGAATGCAATCGAAGGCTCAAAAACTCTATCGCCTCGCCGCTCAGCAGATGGCACTCAGCCAGATTCATGTCAACTTTGCTCCCGTTTGTGATCTACGAACAAAGACATCCAGCAATGTCGTCGGAGATCGAAGCTATTCCGAAAACGCAGGTGACGTGATCCATTGGTCATCTTTGTTTATCGACGCTTTTGAATCACAAAATGTGCACACGACTCTCAAGCACTTTCCAGGACACGGTCCCAGTGAGTTCGATTCGCATCAACAGATCGCGGTTCTGACAAAAACTGCGAGAGAAATGATGGCATCGGATACTCAGATCTTTGTTCGGCTAGCAGCTCAGGCGAGTGCAGTGATGACGGCGCATATTGCATTTGCAGACGAGCCAGATCGGATATTTTCTATTGATTCTGAACTCCAAAAACCGTTTCGACGTCTTTTACCAGACCATTTAGCTTGGTTTACCGATGACTTGGCGGGCATGAAGGCTGTTTCAGATCGTGACCCCTGGTTAAAGGCATTTGATTGCCAATATGACCATATTTTGGTTTGCGGCTCTCTGGCAGATTCAGCGCGGGCGATCGAGGACACGATTCGCCACGCCGAAAAATCCATCTTAAAATTTTCGGACGAAGAGAGTCTCGAAAAGAGAATCCAAAAGAGTCATCATCGCTTTCATACACGCCAGCCTCTTGGCTCTTTCACCGAATGGAAAGCAAATCTCCTAAAGATTGAGAGAGAAGGATTGCAAACGCTTGAGGAACTCAACATTGAAATCGCCTAAGAATTCTCGTCGTGCACGAATTCCTATCGCCGTCACATTCGATTTCGATCAAAAATTTGGCTATTTCTTAAAGGCAGACTTGATGGCGAGACTCCATTTACTTGGTTTTGATCCGATTCCACTCACCTACGAAAAAACTGAATTGAACAAGCTCGACCGAGCCAAGGGACTTTTGATTCCAGGTGGACTGAGCGATTTGGATCCGCAGCTCTACGGTCAAAAGAAGAGTCATCCCAAAGTCAAAATTCTAAAAGCGAGGGCTGACTTTGAGTTTCGAGTCTTAGATCGATTCCTCAAATCCAAAAAGCCACTCCTTGCGATCTGCTGGGGAATGCAGATGCTCAATGTTTATCTTGGGGGAAGCCTTCACCAACATCTGCCAAAAAATCGCCCTTCCGCGCTTGAGCATGAGCAAAAGGAAGCCAGTGACAAGCCGACCCACTGGGTTCATTTAGACCCCAATGGGGCTGCGGCAAAATTGTTTAAATCCTCCCGACTCAAAGTGAATTCGACTCATCATCAAGGCGTCGATCAGTTGGGAGATGGACTTATTCTCGAAGGAAGAGCCGAAGATGGACTGATTGAGTGTGCACGCCTTCAGAGGCACGAATATGCCTGGGCCGTCCAATGGCACCCCGAGAGGCTTGCGAGGGATCCGGTTATCCCCTCGTTTGGAGAAGCCTGTCAGCGCCGACGTTAACAAGCGCGGCGTTTTGAGATTCGAGGATCGAGACTCTTTCTTTGAGTCGATTGAGTTCGGACTCAAGGTCTTTGCGTTGACGTTTGAGAATCATAATCGCGCTGACCAGAAAGTTTGTTCCTTTGACAGGCCGATCACCGTCGAGGTCAATTTCCATGCTATCGATGTTTGAGTTCATGGCTCAATGAGTGGTGCAATCGTGGCGCCAGATAAAAATGGACTTTAAGGGCTCTAGACCGCTGTTTATGCAGTGCGCGATGTCAATGGGATGACTGACGCAGCGCTGAGAACGACAAAATCGTGACAGATTTAGAGCTTAGCTTTTTGAGACAACGGCGTTTCAAAAAAGTCCTTAAAAGATTTTCGTCTTTGCTCAGAAGAAAAATCCTCTCTCAATATCTTTCGGCAAAAGTTCTTCGCAATTTGATGGGCATCTCGATATCGACTGACTTGATCGGGGCGAACCCAATTGCCGAGTTGGCAGTCATCAAAGAGCACATCAAAAAGTCTATGCTTAAATTCCTCTTCGTTCTTTTCGCTCAGCCATTCGAGAGCAACTGCAAATTTGTCGACCTCGCCTTGGACTTCGAGCTCTAACTGAGAGAGGGGCTGATCTTCGGCCGCATTACGACAGTACGTATTGAAATGGCTGAGTTCTTCAATGACGATGCTGAGATCTGGAAGATGTCTGAATTCAAATTCGTGCGGAAGCCGGATGGATTCGTATTTTTTGAGTATCGCCTCATCCAAACAGACGAGAATCTCCGCGCCTTCTGATCCTTCCTTCACCAGAAGCGAGTTTTGAGCTTTTGAAGGTGACAAGAAATCTGTCACGAGATGCTCGTTTTCAAAACCATTGACGATCTGAAGCCTCGATTGAATCTGATGAAGGAGATCAAAGTACTTCATCAAAATTCTCTTTTACGTTTGAAAGGAATTACGCCTTGGGCTTTGAGCTTCTCTAGAGCTCGATCGGAGCCTGTTTTTGAATAGAGCTCAATCAATTTGAGCATGTCGATGGATCGGCTCGAGGTATTTTCTGCCACTTCAGAAACGAGATCGCTGACTCGATGAAACTGTTCACTGAGAACAGGAAACACAGATTCATCATGAGTAAGGCTGCCCAGATGAGAGTACGCCACCTCACCCATCCGTCGGTAATATCCCAAATCGACAGCACGTCGGGAGAGCGCTTCCGGAAAAAATCCAGAAACCATCAAAGACGTGTCTCCCATCTGCCTGAGCAAAGTCACTCGCCGATAGAAGTCCGCTTCCATGGCATCCGATAACATATCGGCCATGACGGGAACTCGAACTCCTGCTTGAGCAAAGAGCTTAGCTGTCTCATGAAACGAAACGAGGACCTCGGTCACATAGGTAATGACGGGGGGGCTGACAGACACCTTCTGGTGCGCAGCTGCCTTTTGAATCAGCGTGAAAAAAAACTCACGCAGATCACATTCCACAATGGAAGAATTCGTGGGCTCGTCCACAACTTCAATTATATCACAAGCTTAATGGAAGCGTGCTCGCCAGCCCTTTGACTGTAAGGCCTCGCGAATGCGCTCTACATGATCGGAGCCCTGCGTCTCTAAGGAAATCGTCGTATAAACCTCTTTGAGACTCGATTGGGCAAAAACCCTCTCATGATGAATCTGAACAATACTGGCCTTTAGTTCAGCGAATGTCTGAATGAGTTTATGAAGGGACCCTGGAGCGTCCGGAATCTGAACATCCACCATCGCCAACCGTCCACTCTTTACCAACCCTCGTTCAATAATTCGTGCGAGCAAATTGACATCGAGGTTACCCCCACTGACAACCACCACCGTCGGTGCGGTCACCACTTCGGGATTCTTGATAAGAGCAGCGACCGAAGCTCCACCACAACCTTCTGCAAAAACTCGCTCATTTTCTAAAAGCCACAAGATGCCCTGAGAGATTTCTTCGTCGTCGACTAAAATTGTCTTTTTGACAGTGTTCTTACAAACTTCAAAGGTCAAATCTCCCATTCGCTTACAAGCCATGCCTTCGGCAATGGTCGAAACCGTAGGTAAAGTAATGGGGCTTCCCTTTTCTAACGACGGGATAAATGTCGAACTCCCTGTGGCTTGGACAGCCAACATTTTACAGTCAGGCTTTTTGGCCTGCATATAAACAGCGCATCCCGAAAGTAACCCGCCTCCACCAATCGGCGCCAAAAACACTCCCACGTCTGGACAATCTCTCAATACTTCGAGCGCGATGGTCCCCTGACCGGCAATCACATCATTATCATCAAAAGCGTGAATATACTCGCGACCTTCTGACGCTTGGATCTCTTTGGCTTTCTCAAAGGCCTCTTGATACGACTCCCCAAAAAAAACAATCTCGGCACCCCACTGTTTGGTCGAATTGACTTTCACTAAAGGAGTTGTCTCCGGCATCACAATCTTGGCATGAATTCCCAATCTCTGTGCATGATACGCGACACCCTGAGCGTGGTTGCCCGCAGAAGCAGTGATCACACCCTTTTTTTTGGCGGTGCCTTCGACGGAAAGAAGTTTGTTCAAAGCACCGCGCGACTTAAACGATCCTGTGAGTTGAAGATTCTCAAGCTTAAAATAAACTGGAAACTTTGCTCCGATTTTTCGCTCAAAGACTTCTGATCTGAGAAGAGGAGTATGGCGAATCGATGAATGAATCTTCTTGTACGCGTGCTCAATTTGTTCAGCAGTGATCATGTGGACTGTTGAAAGTTATAGCGACCGACTCGCAAAAAGTCCTGAAACTTTTTGAGCCAGGGCCAAACACTAAGAGAATCCACGCAAAATCGTTGCAAATGGTCTTCCCAAAAGAAGTTTTCCGGAATTCCAGCCCCTTCCCAAAGTGCAAGCCAACTCAAACTGGCTGCAATCTCCCGAGGCCTGGAGGTTCGAAACCGAGACCCCTCACAGGCCGAGTAAGCCAGCCAAAAAGACTCTGCCCATCGGTAATGACGAAGATGAAAGGGTTGGCCATCGAGTCGCATAAAGGTGCGCAGATTTCTGAGGACCTGCCCTTCAAAACTTGCCAGAAGTCGTTTTTCGCACTGATCGATCAAACGCTCCATTCCGGGAGCACCCTGAATCTTGGCCTTCTTGAGAACAGCCATCGCATGGGAATACATCCGGCTCTGAAAGTAAACTCTCGCTAAACACTTGAGGCTGCTGACACTCTCCGGAGCAGCGGCCACAGCCTTACGAGCATAGAGTCGGGCTTCGTCTCGCCGACCCATCGCCAGTAAGAGCGAAGCATACTGACGCAGATAGGAAGGATTTCGAGGATCGAGTCTCACAGCCCTTTCAAACTGAGCACGTGCGACATCCCACTGTCCCCCTTGGATAAAAGCCTTTCCAAATGCTTGGTAATATCGAGGCTCCTGCGAATTCAATCGAATCGAATACTTGAGGTGATAGAGAGTCTTAAAATTATCTCTGAGTGCTCGATGGTTGAGGCCAAGTCGATAATGTATTGCGGCAAGGTCTGTGACATCTGCCGCAGGAGCAAGATGCGCTCGCTTGGTCAAATGATCCAAAAGGCGCTGCCAAACCTCGATCGCTTGTTTGTGCTGACCGTCCTTCTCAAAGCTTTTTGCTCGAGCCTTCAGCCACTCGACAAGGCTGACATCGTTTTTCTGACTTTTTTGATCTTGCTGCACTCTCATTGCTGCTTTGCAATATTCGAATTCATGGTCAACATGAGTTTCGAGTTTGGTACACTGTTTCTGTATGTCTCAAGTCATCGGAATCGATCTCGGTACAAGCAATTCTGCCGTCGCAGCATTTGTGGATGGTCAGCCTCAAATTTTATCAGACGACAATGGCCATCAACTCACACCCTCCGTCGTATCCTTTGGAAAAGACAAAAAAATTCTCATTGGTGAGGATGCCCGATCCCAGCTATTTGCAAATCCAAAACGTACGGTTTATTCGATTAAGCGGTTGATAGGACGAAAGATTTTCTCTCCCGAAGTGAGTAAAGCTAAGTCCCTGCTCCCCTTTAATCTCGTCGAAGGCCTTGATCAAAATGTTGCCATAGAAGTAGATGAGACTCAGTATCTTCCACAAGAAATCTCCGCGCTCATTTTGCGCAGAATGAAAGAAATTGCCGAAGCCAAGTTTGGCAAACCCGTCACCCAAGCCGTCGTCACTGTCCCCGCTTATTTTAACGATAATCAGCGCCAAGCGACTGCCGATGCTTGTAAAATTGCTGGACTAGAAGCCGTGCGAATGATCAACGAGCCCACGGCCGCCGCTCTGGCGTATGGATTTGGAAAAAACCTCAAAGAAACAGTCGCCGTCTATGATTTAGGGGGCGGCACCTTTGATATTTCTATATTGAGACTCAAAGATCAGGTTTTTGAAGTCATCGCGACTGCGGGAGATACGTTCCTGGGTGGAGATGATTTTGATGATCGAGTGATTGATCTTTGTGCCCAGCACTTTCTCAAGCAGCACGATATTGATCTACGAACCATTCCTCAAGCCATCCCTCTCCTCAGACAAAATGCAGAAAAGGCCAAACGCAAACTGAGTTATGCCGAAAAAACAGATGTTTTTATTCCGGCCATCATGAAGGACGAGTCACGGACTCTCGATCTCCATATGTCTCTTTCTCGCATGCAGTTTGAAGAAGCTTGCAGAGATTTGATTCAAAAGACATTTTCGGTTTGCGATGAGGCTCTTCGCGCCGCGGGAGTCCGAGCGCAGGAACTCGATGCTGTGATTTTGGTAGGCGGCCCCACCAAAATGTCCGTCATTCAGGCGGCCGCTGAGGCTTACTTTGGAAAAAAACCTCTTAAAGATCTCAATCCCGATGAAGTTGTTGCACTCGGCGCCGCTATTCAAGGTCGTTCGTTGAGCGAAGCTCCCACTCCCGCAAAAGAAAAATCTCTTTTGCTCGATGTTACGCCCCTTGATCTTGGTATCGCGACCGTCGGCGGATTCGTCGAAACCATGATTGATTCAAATACTCCGATTCCTGTTCAAGCGTCTAAGGTGTTTACCACCACTCGAGACAATCAAAAGACAGTCAGTATCCGAATATTCCAGGGCAAAAACCGTAAAGAAGAAACCTCGACGATGCTTGGGGAGTTTGAGTTTTCTGGATTCAAATCGGGCAAAGCAGGAGAGGTTTCACTCGAGGTTTTGTTCTCAATCAATACGGATGGAATCGTCGAGGTCTCCGCCAAAGACATGGCCACGAGCGCACAACAGACCATGACAGTCAAACTAGCGGCCACGATGGGCTCCGCTAGACTTGAACAATCTGCGGCCAAGGCGAGCGAGCACAAAGAAGTCCGCCTCAAGAACGAATTCAAAGACTACAAAAAGGTCATCTGTTGTCTCCCTTCCAAAGGAGGCAATGCGTTTGAAGAAGGTCTTTTGAAAGAATTTAATCCTGAAGCAGCGACTTTTGATCTCCTCATGGAAGGGAGTTCCACAAAAACAAAGTCGATTGATCGATCCAAGGTGGCCTGGATGGTGTTGGTCGAAGATTTTTTTAATGCCCCTCGCTATTTGCAGGCGATCACCGAAAAGCCTTCAAGATTTTTCACTCCTCCCAAATTACAGCTCTATGAATTCAAACTCAAAGATGGTCAGCGAGTTTTTGGTCAAGCGGACTTGCCCAAAATGCGTGAACTCGGATTTTGGATGGAACCGTACTTCAGTCAAGATCATCTTCCTGGAAAAATTTACCTCTACTCCTCTTACGTTCAGGAAGCGCTTCCCTTAAAACTCTAAGTGATAGAAGATTATTTTAGAACATGCTTTCCAAAACTGAACTTCAGGCTATTTCCAAGATCATTTACGAGGTTGATTTTTACAAAATTCTGAAAGTGGCGTCGCATGCGTCCGAAGAAGAAATTCGAAGCGCCTTTCATCGCGAAGCGCTGAGTCTCCATCCTGATCAATACAAGGCCGAAAAGGATCCGGAGATTCAGGAATTAGTTAAAATGATTTATTCTCGCGTGGTCGCGGCCTATCGAACGCTCAGTCACACAGAGCGCCGCGCCGACTACGATCGCGATCTCAAATCCAAGAATCAAAGTGGAGGAAGTCGGCCCTCTTCTTCGCCGGGCGAGGGCCCCGATGAAAACGAGATTACGAGCATCCGCCGTGTTGAAAAAACTTCAACGACCTCGGCAGGCTTGAGGTTTTTTAAGTTGGCTCAAGCCGCCTACCAGAAGAAAGATCTCAATTCGGCCAAAATGAATATTCAGATTGCGCTCAATACCGACTCCAAAAATCCGGAATATCTCGATCTCTTATCAAGAGTAGAATCCGAAATCTTAAAAAAGAAAAAGTAATCCAAGAACTCTATTTTTAATCTCAGGCAAGGCCTCGGGACTTATTGAATGCGTTTAGGAATCGGTGTGGTTTTTTGTTAAATTCTCAATTCATCCCGAGAGCTTGCCTCAAATTAATTCCAATAGCGGTGGAGTCCTATGACCTTTCCGAGAATCCTAAAATGAGGATCTCTGATCTGCTTGGGTTGAAATCGAGGATTCTCGGGCTTCAGCCATAGTTCTCCTCGTAAGGATTCGAATCTTTTAATAGTCACTTCTCCCTCAACCATCGCGACCACAATCTCTCCGCTCTCCGCTCCCGCGCTTTGGCGCACAATCGCAATGTCCTGATCGTTAATTCCTGCGTTGACCATCGAATCCCCCATCACGCGAACAGCAAAAATAGGTCCCCTGACAAAACTCGGGACGAGGACATCGGATTGATGAGATTCAATCGATTCGACAGGAACTCCGGCGGGGGCCGATCCCAATAGTGGAATCGCCCGAAAATCAGCGACATTTGCTAAACTCAAGCCTCGAGCCTTATGAGGGTCCCTCTCCAAAAAGCCCTTGTCGATGAGATGAGACACAACATCTTGCGCCGAACCCACAGCCTTCCAGCCAAAATTTTTACAGATTTCGCGGAGCGTAGGCATTGAGCCTGTGGAGAAGAACTTGTCCTTTATATATTTGAAAACTTTGGACTGCTGTTCGGTCAGTTCGTTCGCGGGGGCTTGATTAATCGGCCTCTTTCGATTTACCATACATATGTATGGTAAGCCCAAACCCACCCCCCGTTCAAGCAAATTTTATCCAGCTCATCGGAAAATCGGGCAGCGGCTGTCGGCGGCTCGCCCTCGATTTTATTCAACCCGCGCGTCGCATCCTCTGGATGAGCCCCCGCTGGCAGATCTACGCCCCACTGCTGTGGGAGATCGCTCGAGAGCGCCAACTCGAAGTCTTTGGAATCGAATGCCCTCATCGCAAACGCCTGAGGTTTTTGTTTCAGGAGATCGCCACCTCTCAGGTCTTTGATGGCGTCATTCTCGAGGGCTTCAATTTGAACGCAGGAGAAGGCTTTTTTATCCAGAGAGTTTTGCGCCTTCTCCAAGGAAGTCTGCGTACTCTCGTCATTGACGAGAGCCCCCACCATTTTTGCCCTCGACGTGCACACATCAGCCTCTCTCATCAAAACTTTAGAATTCATTGGTCAAAAGGCGGAAATCCCACACCTCAGTTTTTGCCTTTTTCTTATTTAAAGAATCTCAACTGTGAAATGCCATGTTTATCGTAGGCTCTCATTTTGAACCTCTCTCTCTCACGATCATGAGATTTTGTGATTTCTGGATTTTTGATCTCAGCACTTATCATGACTTTTGGAAGCGGCAGGCTCTCGAGACCTCCCAAAAAAATAAATGGGCTCATGACCCCCATATTTGGAGAGCTCTTCACAAAGCTTATGATCTTCATTTATTTTCACCAACGGACGAATTGCAGCGCTTTGCCCGAGACTTTCATTCTCATCACCGCCACCCCATCAGTTCTAAAAACATCCGAGACACCTTTGCGCACTTCCGGCGCCTCGGACTCGAAAAAGTAGGACACCTTCGCCGTCTTCCTTTTCAAGGCCTCCAAAAGAGATTTGGAAAACCTTGGACGGAATTTTTGAGAGGCATCGTTGATCCCGACCATACCCCTTGGGCTTGGCGCCCCTATCGATCGATTGAGCCTATTTTTTGGAGCGGAGACCTGGACGAACCCTCGTGGAATGCCGAGCAACTTCTTGAGTTTGTTCGCCACGGTCTCGAACAAATTGCATTGGAGCACTCTCAAACTCAATTTAATAAAATTGAAGTCGAACTCTGCCTGACCGACCCCGAAAAAATTTCTCTCGAGTTTCCCCATCCTCTTCATCTCCAAAGAGATCTCCCCTGGATTCGATATCTTCTTCAAGAAAGATTTTTTCAGCTCTGCCTGGATGCGACAGTCTTCAAAGTAAAAATAACTCTCCACCCTCTTTTTTCTTTTGAAAATATCCAGCTCAGTCTGTTTCCCGAGAAAAGAACTCAACAAGTCTCTCATCTCAAACTCCAAAATTTTTTGGAGAAGCTCGAAAACCAAGGTCATTTGATTTTTAAGCCCAGTCCAACGCCCTCACTTCTTCCCGAAGCGTCCTGGAAGCCCACCCCTGCTCGACTCTCTCTCGAGGAGAATCCAATTTTTTCTCGCGGGGTTTTTAGGCCTCTGGTTCAAAGTGAGCCTCAACCGATTCCCGCCCCTCAAGGCCAAAAAAGTCTGACCGAAAAAATTGAGTGGTTTGATGACGCCGGCTCTCGCCACAAGAGAGAGTATTTTGTCGTCAGGGATCGGGGCGCATGGATTTGGGTTTTTTGTAACGAGAACTCAGAGTGGTTTAGGCAAGGAGTCATCGAATGAGTCCGCGCACGGCTTCGAGACCTTTTGTCGATCTGCTCTCAAAAACTTCGTATTCATTTATGCACGGGGCCTCTCATCCCGAAGAAATGATTCAGACGGCCAAATCTCTGGGCTACCAGGGCCTGGGGATCGTGGATCACCAAGGATTCTATGGGATGGTGCGCGCCTACAAAGCGAGTCGACAACTTTTGTTTACAGTTTTTTATGGAGTTGAAATATCTCTAGAGTCCGCTTCCATAGCGGTTTTGGCGAGATCCTTTGACGGATACAAGCGAATTTGCCGGTTCCTCTCAGAGGCTTATCAGGGATCTTCTAAGGGCCAACCCAAAATCACAAGAGAGCTCCTCAAACGATGGATAGATCCACAGCTTATGCACAGCTTTCTTCTCCCTCGGAAGTTTCCTTCTCCAGACCTCCTTCGCTATCTCATGGATATCACTCCATTGACGCAGTTTGTAACACATCTGCAGCATCCAGATCGTGATCGTCCGCTGGCGGAGTGGCTCCAAAAGCTGCCTACAGAGATTCCAAAAATTTGGACATGGGATGCGCACTTTCACAGTCCCGAGAGATTTGAACTTTATGAAATGCTGGAGAGCATTCGAACCAACACGCCTCTCCATCAAAAAGCCAGCTTTCCAAATTCAGGAATATTTTTGCATCCTCTCTCCGATCTTGAAAAATGGAAGATCCCCGCCGCTTGGACCGATCATGCTCTCGCTCTCGCAGCCAGCTGCAACTTTAGTCCTCAACAAATTAAGTACGAGTATCCCCAAGAGTGGCTTCCGAAGGGAAAGACCTCTTTTGAGTTTCTGAAGGAGCTGTGTCAAAAAGGCTTACAAACTCGCTACTCTCAAGGAGCTTCTCCTCAGGTTCACAAACAACTCGCCCATGAGCTTCAGATTGTTCAAGAGCTCGAATTTTCGGATTATTTTTTGACAGTCTGGGATATTGTTCAGTTTGCGCGTTCTCAGAATATTCTGTGTCAAGGACGGGGGTCGGCAGCCAACTCCATTGTTTGTTATCTCTTAGAAGTCACCGCTATTGATCCCGTCCGCATGAATCTTTTGTTTGAGAGATTTATTTCGAGAGAACGAAACGAGGCTCCCGATATTGATGTCGATTTTGAGCACGAGCGACGAGAGGAAGTCATCCAGTATCTCTACCGCAAGTACGGGAGAGAACGCGCCGGAATGGTCGCCACACTCATTACCTTTAGAACCAAATCTTCTCTCCGAGAGGTGGGCAAGTCCCTCGGGGCTCCTCCTGAAGTGATCCACCAAATCTCTCAAAGACTTTCGTGGCGAGAATCTGCCACAGAAATTTTTGAATCTCTCCCCTGGGCTCAGCAGAATCCAGTCCTGGCCCAAAGATGGCAGAGACTTTCTTCCCTGCTCAAAGGCTTTCCGAGACACCTCGGACAACATACTGGGGGCATGATTCTCACCCAGGGGCGTCTCGATGAGCTGAGTCCGATCGAGCCCGCGACGATGGATGATCGCTCCGTCATTCAGTGGGACAAATACGATATCGAGACTTTGGGACTTTTGAAGGTGGATATTTTGAGTCTCGGAATGCTCACCTGCCTCCGAAAGACTTTTGATCTTCTGAAGACTTTTCATGGAATCTCGCTCGAACTCCATACGATTCCAGCCGATGATCCCCTTACCTTTGAAATGATCGGCAAAGCTCAAACAATGGGAGTGTTTCAGATTGAATCTCGCGCCCAGATGTCCATGCTCCCGCGACTCAAACCCAAAAATTTTTATGATCTTGTCGTGGAGGTCGCGATTGTTCGTCCCGGTCCGATTCAAGGCGGCATGGTTCATCCGTATCTCCGTCGACGAATGGGGCTTGAAAAGGTCACTTACGCTCATCCCAAACTCCGGCCCATTCTCGAAAAAACATTGGGGGTTCCTATTTTTCAGGAGCAGGTGATGAAGATGGCGATCGAAGTCGCAGGATATAGTCCTGGGGAGGCTGATGAACTCCGGCGAGCCATGGGCGCTTGGAAAAAATCTGGCAATCTCGAAAAATACGCTGCCGATATGTCCCGCCGAATGATTGAGCAGGGAATCCCTGCTGATTTTTCACAACAGGTCTGCCAACAAATTCTCGGATTTGGAGAATATGGATTTCCAGAATCTCATGCTGCCAGTTTTGCACTCCTCACTTATGCTTCGGCTTATTTAAAGGCTCATCACCCCGAAGCCTTTGTCTGTGGACTTTTAAACTCCATGCCACTCGGCTTTTATTCTTTGCACACCATTACTTCGAGCTTTCAGAAAGAAAGTCTCCGTTTTTGGCCGATTCATACAGAATTCTCAGACTGGGATCATAAGCTCGAAAAATCCGAAAATGGAGAGGTCGGAGTCAGACTGGGGTTTCGTATTGTCACAGGTCTTTCTCAGCGTAATTTTGAGAAGTTTTTTAAAGCTCGCGCTCAAGGACAGCTCGACCTCTATCTTTTTGACCAAGATGAGCGATCAGCCATTGCCCTTGCGACCGAACAGATTCATCGAAGGCTCAAATACTGGCAAGCATTGGAACCCTCGCCCGATCCCTTATGGAAAAAATCCACAGAACCTCAAGTCTCGTTTCCCTCACTCAACCCTCTCGAATCCATATTCCTGGACTTGGAAGTAACTCAAACCACGATTTTGCAACATCCCACTCAAGTGCTCAAACGCTCTCATTGGAATTACCGAATGCCGCTCTCCCAGATTCAGGTCGCGGCCGAGCTCAAAAATACTCCTCGCAGCACTGTAAATGTTTTTGGAATTGTTCAGACTCTGCAGAGTCCGCCGACAGCACGAGGGATGACATTTATTACCCTCGAAGACGAAACTGGATTTTTGAATTTAGTCTTACGACCCCATGTCTTCAAAAAGTATCGCCCTCTCATTCGAACTCAGTGGGGGCTGCTTGTCTCAGGAAAACTGCAGAATCAGTCAGGCTCTATCTCTATTTTGGTGCAACATATCCACTCGCCTCAACCGGCTCGGGCACAAATAAACGACGTTTACCCTCGAGATAAATCCCGAGCGGGCTCACACCAGGGCTTGCCTGTGGAAGGGGCTGACCAATATCCCGGTAGTAACTCTTCCATGTGGAGTAAGACGCACTCTGAGGACTTCCAAAAAACATCGGAAGAGGCCTAAAAAAATTTCCTCCCGAAGAAAATCCAATGCTCACCAGTTCCGAACAATAAAATCGCGTAGGGTCCCACTCAAACGAATCGTCATAGGGCCAGCCCAAAAACTTGCGAATACGATCCACGGCCGCCACCCCGATCGCTCGGTGAGCCGGCTTTAACCGCCCCAAATAAAATCCATTTGCCTGATTGAGCCCCCCGCTCACGCGATTGAGAAAGTGCTCCAAACTCACTGTCTGAACACCACCCCTTGTCCAGGCCTCCAGTACAAAAACCTCGTTCCCCACCTTCTCTATGATTCCCACATGCGAAAGTCGCGGGCCCTTCACGTCAAACTGCTCGAGAGTAACCGTCTCGATTGCATCACAAAGCTCCCCGCAATCCAGATCCAAAAAGATCAAATCTCCCGTCTCAAGAGAAGGGAGCCCCGCCGTCTTAGGTTGTAAGGGCCTCTTTAAGCCACAACTGATGGCCATCGAGCCGATGAAACCGACCAAAATTAAATTCACAAAAAGGGCTTTCATGAGGTTCAATTGTTAATTAAAAGGGGTTTCAATGGCACGCGATGATTTGGTCAAAGTAGAAGGTGTTGTGCAGGACGTAGCTGCCGGCGGAATTTATCGAGTAAAACTCGAGATGAATCAGCAAGAGCTCAACGCCAAACTTTGCGGAAAAATGAGACGATTTAGCATTAAAGTCTTGCCCGGAGACCGAGTCACTATCGGACTCTCCCCTTACGACCTCTCCCACGGCCTCATCCTCTATCGAAACGAATAAGGCTCAAAACCGCATATAATGCGGTTTCTAGCGTCGGACCTCGAACTCTTTAAAACATGAGACAATGGAAGTGTGAGGAGAAAGGCTTTGAGCCTCATTCCACTTCTCGGCATTTTGATTTGCAGTCTATTAGAGTCGACACGTGCCACAGAACGAGGTCGATCGGACCTGGCAAATCAGTGGGCACCCATTTTTTTTCATGACGAAGCTGCAGAGTTTCTCAACTCAGAGTCTGGGTTCAATCCTGTCGATACCCCCTTGAGCTTCTTTTTTGATGACAACGAGAATCTCAGAGACAATGGAGTCAACGCCTTCCGCCTGACCCATCACCAAGAAGTCACACTCTCTCAAGAAGTCCCGATTTATTTTTCACTCATCGAATCCCGTTCGCACTATTACCTCAACTATATTGTCTATCACGCGGTGGACGCTAAGGCCGATGGCTATCAGCACGTCCACGATACGGAAAACGTCTTAGTCATTGTTGAAAAATCCCCTACAGGGGCCGGGACCTTAGTGGGCGTCATCTCAAATGCGCATGGTTTTGGAATGGCGTATTCTCCCTCTGAAGCGCGCCAAGAAATTTGGAGAACTCGCCTCGAAAGTCACGGGATCGGAAAGAGCTTTCTCAATGCGATCGATCCGCAAGGAGATCAACAAGACAAAGTCCCGGGCTTTGAACTCATTCACAGAAGTAAGTCCGTGTCTCCGTCATTTTTTGTTTCCGCACGAAGCCATGCGATCTACAAGTTTAGTACGCAAAACTGGCGACAAAGTGAGACTTCGGGATCTGGATATTTTCCTCGCAGCTGTCGAGAATGCACTGAGGCTCTAGACTCTGAACTCTCAAAATCCTTGAGGCGATGGACCGCCTATGAGCTCATTGACCTTGATTTAGTTCTTTCATCTGCCGCCTCTCAAAACGAAAACTTTTGGGTAGGAAAAAATAGAAAAAAGTCACTCAGCTCTTTTTACCAAGAGCGCAGTCTTCCGGGATTCTTAGCTCCTGGTTGGACCGAAGCCGAAGGAAAGGTAAATTTGTTTTACCGCGCGACATTCAAAACGGGGATCCCCTTGAGTGATCCCGCACGACTCCATCAATCTTTGGAGAGTGACGCTGCGGGAATTTCGTCAGAGTATCTCTACAATCCATTCATTGAAAGAAAGAGCCATCAAACAACTCTCTTGATGAGTGAATCGCAAAAGAAAAGCAAAGACCCCAGCCTGCTCTTTTTGGCAGATCAATTCTTGCATCGTCTCAATTTTTATTAAGGAGCCTGCCAGATGGATGAAGCTAAAAGAGAAATGAACAGGAATCTCCATACATCTCTGATCCGTCCATTGCTCTGCTGAACGGGATATGTTTGAGAGGCGAGAGAGTTATAAGACTCCGACACAAGATTCATGAGGGCCTGCAAAGTGGCAGGTGAGGGTTCTACGCCCCTGTAGACCAACTGAAAAGCTGCTGAAACTTCGTCCTCCGTCGGCAGCGAGAGAGAAGTGGGTACAATCGACGATATCGCCACCGGGCTCCCTTCAATGATCGTGCGAACATTCGCAATCGCCGTCTTGAGAGCGATCTCCTCCGTGCGAAACCAAATCAACCCATAAACAGATCTGAGAGAGAGCGCAGAACGCAGAGGTGTCGAGAGAGCAAATGAAGTCAGATTTGTATTTGAGTCATTATACGTTCCAAACGTAGTAGTGCCCGTTCCCGAGCAGCTTTCGGTACTACTATTGAAATAATCACAGCTTCGACCGAAGTTTGAGTACTGCAGAGTCACAAGAGCATTCACTTTATCAACCAGGAGTTGACGCTCATTGAGTTGTGGAGTCGTCAGCCCAGTCGTCGCAGGCACAAAAATATTTGTGAGCACGGAGGCCACATAAGTTCTGTCGCCAAATCTCAAAGTTGTCAGGGGCTCGAGAGTTGTTCCGGTTTGGGGAGGGTTATTATTTGAGTTGTTCTGCGTGCTGAAAAATGGATCCATCGCAGCCTGACAGCCCGTCAAAAGAGTCGAAATGATGAACAAAGCGTATATTCTCTTCATCGTTAACCGGCTCCTGGCTTGATTATTCCATTTCCAATTTTTGAAAGGAACCCACTTGAAGCATCCTCATAGACTAATGTCTCAAAGTTTTCTGTTGGCGATTTGACTCTGAGCAATGAGCAGACCGTCGAAGCGTAATGTCCCATCGTGATGATGGTGTTGCTATCACCCTCATGATTATTTCCTGCAGCAACACCATAGGTGCCCATATAGGTTCCCGCCAGTGCGCCTCCATAAATATTGCCAATCACTTGGGGGACTTTAACGGCTCCACTCACGAGCAGCATTGCATTGGCATCCCAGGCATGATCCATACCCGTGCCATCACTTCGTGGCGATCTCGTGAAGTCAGATCTGAAATTCATCACGACATTATCAAATTTGTTCCATGATTTGGCCCGCGCGATAAACTCATTCAAACACGCGAGTATAGATCGCGAGATAAAATTATTGATGGGGATTGAAACAGCAACCCCTGTGTCATGCTGATCATTTCCATGATCAGTCTGTGTACCCGTCGCAGTTTGCACATTCAAACCTGTGGCTCCAAAAAGCAGAAATGATGCGGCATTGGTCCTGCCAAACTCCACCAAATAATCCGCAGTCGCAAAGGCTCTCGCCAACTCGGAAGTAGATGTCGAAGCCGTAATGATTGATCTCAAATCCGCATTCGTCGCTAAAAGCGGGGTGGCATTAGGATTCGCCACTCGTCGTCTGGGGTCATTGGCTGCGGGACTGATTGCTTCGGCAATCACTTGATTGATCCCGGTTGCGCCAGAAACTTGAGAAATGACATCTTGATAGCGAGCCAGTCGTTGATTGTACTCTCCCACAAGGCCCGCAAAATTTTCTCGAACCAATGTCTCAGCTCCTGCAATGGAAGCTAAAATATCAAGTGAACCAGGTCTCACGGCGGAAGCATCCTGAGCCACGGCCTGGACCGCGGCATTAAAAGCTTGAGTAAAATTATCTCGCTTAGAAAGAAGCGCTTCCATCTCGGCCTCTGCATCAAAGGGAGAAAGCAAATTAAAGAGCGGGCCGCTGCCCCCGTAAGAAATCGATCGAGTACCGTATTTTTTGGACAAAAAGAACTGCACAGGAGCCGCCCCAAAAGACGCTGCCGGAATAGGATTGATTGTGAGGTTTGTAGCATCTGCAACAGCCCCCGCAATACTGAGCCCTGTTCCCGGGCGATACGAATGTTCGTATCCGAGTTCATGCGAGTTAAAGATGTTTTTTACACCTCTCAAAAAGATCGTATGCTTCAACACTTCGGCAGAGTCATTCGACGCCATTTGGTACCGAGGCAAGTTTGGTCCCCAAGCGGGTGGAAGATTGAGAGTCGATCCTCCTGCTGTTTTAGAAACAGTAGAATACACCGGAGCACCACTGACCCAATTGTTCGCAATTTGTTGATTGGCAATGAAGTTAGCCGCATCTCCTGCATAAGGTTTGAGTGGTGCATACAAAAACTGTCCGGGCCATCCGCCCGCAATATGGAAATCCAAATAAGTCCGAGGGAGAGCCCCAGAGCTCTCGGCCAAAGCCTTTGTAAACAGACCGTGGACCAACGTATGGAGGATCGAAAATCCAGTCGTCGTTCTAAAGAGGCTTGCACCTCCGAGACCCGATAGCCCTTGGAGAAAATCTCTGCGTCGAATCATTCGATCCCCTCCCGCCAGTAAGATGATCCTAAAATTTCAGAGACCATGGTCCGTAAGCTCTGATGAATTTTTAGACTATTGCCCAGTTGAACAACATAAAGTCTGGCCTGAATTTCTTCAGGACTCGCGTTTGGAACTTCTAGAGTGGATGCCTTAAATCCAGTCAGAAAGTTAAAGTATCTAGACGCGGCACACATATAGTAGTCATCAATATTTGAAAGCGTCGTACCGAGCTGCTCTACCCCCGTCACTGCTTCGTTGATTAAATTTCCGTTCATGTCTCGAATCAACACGCGACCTTCGGGAGACTGCCTCGCAAATGTATTGTCAGAATTGATTCCATAAAAATTGCTCGTTTGAGTGGCATAATTGATTTGTGAAGATTGGGGATGGTCTCGCTTGAGCTTTCGAAGTGTACCGCCCGAAGCGATCAATGCCGTTGGATGCTCAATCACAGACACAAATCGAGTAAAGGGCTCATACATGAGCGCGGTAGCAGGGGATCCAAAGTTGGTAGGTGTGACAAAGCTAAAGTTTCTGAGTGTTCCCGCCAATCCGTCCGTGGTCGCATGACAGGCCATACAGCTTGCTGATTTTTGAAATGGATGTGGTGGATTCACTGCCATGAACTGCGCGGCATCGCTCCCAGAAATGACCGGAATATCCCGACACAAAAAATCCGAGTAAATCGCTTTGGCCGCTCGTCTCCAAGTTCTCACTCCACCGTCGGATCTCGGATAATAAAATCCCTGACCGTGAGCTCCGAGATTTTCGATGAGGTAAGACTGCGTCCCCAAAAGACCCCCGCCATAGGGACGGCGAAACTTTACTTCGACATTATTTGAATAAGCTGAACCATCACCAATATCCGTATAGTTCACTCTTAAGGGATCATTCACATTATTAGGAGCGTTGGACTGAAATCCCATCACGAGAGTCTGATCGAGCTCAGTTGAATTGAGAGCGCGAAATCCACGAATCTCTCCGAGTTCCAAGAATCCAACAGGAGAAGGAAAGGGCTGAACGAGTGCCTTGTTCTCCGCGGAGTAAGGCTTCAAAAAATTATGCCTCAAATAGGAGAGATCAAAAAACCGAGTATCTCCTGAGCCATAAAGATGTCCAAAGCGAGTGTTGCCGGGCTGAGTGTCCCGACGAACTCGAACGCTTCGATTGCCTCGGAGTAAATCACTATAGGTCAAACTGGGTTGATGTAAAAAGTAACTCAGATGAGCGGCGCCCTCTTTGGAATCGACTAGCTCGTCATTGGCCGTGAAATCGTTTTCAAGAAGTGCCTGCTTAATCGATGGATGCATGAACCATGTGGCATGAAAGTCAAAAAATACTCTCAAAACCTTAAGTGCATCCTGAGTATCTGTCTGAGCATAGACGGGTTCGAGCTGACCTCTGGTCAAACCGGCGTTGGCACCCGTACCGATTATTTCCGCACGATCCAGAACCCATAGACACGCCGACAAGGCAGACATCTGGCCGCTTTTCACTTGCAGATAGAGGGGATGAGTGACGGCGGCCTGAGCTCCCGTGAGTTGTGAATAACAACGCTCAAATAAACTGACTTCCGAAGGAGCAGCCTGCAAGCTGATCTGAATGAAGAGCAAAAAAATAATTTGAGCGATCAATTTCAACTCGCTGACCTCACCACCATTGCACACAAACCCCACTCGAAATGATGCAATGCAGAGGCCAAAAACAGGCCCTCAAAAACACCCTTAAGTATTTGAAATTAAAAGAAAATTTAGTTGTTAGTCCGCTCTCAAATCTATTTCAGACTCAAGAATGCCTAGTTCTATGAAAGGTTTTCAGAGAGGGCACCCGCCAACCGATCTAATGAGATAGCCTTTTCGCTCCCCGCTTCCATATCTTTGAGCTTGGCTTGCTTGGACTGGAGTTCATCTTCACCCAAGATCAAAACCCATCGGTACTTTCTTTCTGAAGCAAATCTGAGTTGGTTTCTTATTTTTGCATCGTCGGGATAAACATCGACTTCAAATCCCTGACCTCTCACTTCATTTGCGATTTTGAGGACTGAACTACGCAAGTCCTCACTGAAGACAGGAACAAAAAGTCTTTTCTCCTGCTGACTCAAACTTTGATTCTTTTGTTCCTTAAAAAGTAAAAAGAGTCTCTCAAATCCAATACTAAAGCCGCAGGCTGGAATAGGCTCCTTCGAAAATCTGCCAATGAGTTTGTCGTAGCGCCCTCCTCCACCAAACGAATACCCCGCTGAGGCATGACGAAGCTCAAACACTGGTCCCGTATAATAACCCAAACCTCGAACAAGCGAGGGATCAAAAACAATATCCGACAAAGGAAGTTCAAGATCCTTGAGGGTTTGAATGAGCTTTCTCATTTCAGAAGTGACGACTGCATCAAGTGACTCAAACTGCTGCAGCGAGAATTTTTCATTTAATATGTCTTCGACGAGGGGTTTCATTTTAGAACCCAGGAGAACTTTCATTTCTGCCAAAAGGTCTGCCGGCTCTATCTTATCTTTTTTATCGAGCAAAATTGCAAAGGCAGTAAACTCGGATTCTCCAAGTCCCAAATGATCTCCAACTGATTTCAAAAGTCTTCGATCATTAATTCGAAGCTCAAAGCCCTTTTGTCCCAGTGCTGCAATAGCCTGTACCACCGTCTGAATCACTTCGACTTCGGCGGCCCAAGTTTTGGCTCCCACAATATCCACGTCACACTGAATGAATTCGCGAAACCTTCCCTTTTGCGCTCGTTCGGCTCTCCACACAGGACCAATATGAAAGACTTTCCAAGGAAACTGAATCTCACCACGATAGTTGGCAGTCACTCGAGAGAGAGGGACCGTGAGATCAAACCTTAATCCAAAATCCGCAATCTCACTCTCGCCTTTTGCGATAGCTTCTTTGAGCTTCTCGCCGCGCTTCATGACCTTAAAGATGAGCTTTTCGTTCTCGTCTCCACCTCCACTGCCTAACAAGACGTCGAGGTTTTCAAAGGCGGGCGTCTCAATCGGACGAAACCCGTAAGAAATATAAGTATCGGAAATTTTTTGAATCAGCTCGGCACGAAGCCGAGCCTCATCATTGATAAAATCTCTACAACCCGAAGGGGGATTGGTCGCCACCATAGTGGCGACATCCTACCTCAAAAAGAGCATTTCACGATACTTTGGAAGTGGCCAGAGATCGTCCGCCACCAGACCCTCGGCCTCGTCCGAAAGCGATCTGACCTTATCCATCGTCGAAATGACCTTGGCGCAAAGCTGGTCTGCCTTCTTGGTCTCATCGTGGATGCCAAGAACCCCTTGAAGCTCAGAATCCAGGCCCATTGTCGACTTCATAAGCCCTTCATACACAGACTTTAATGCTTCAAACCGGTCTCCCGCGAGTGACTTTCCTCCTGCTTTTACCGCAGAAAGCATGGTGCCCAGTCGCGAAAGCTCATTCTCACAAGCCGGCAGGACAACCGTGTTCATGAGTTCCACCATGGTCGCTGCCTCCATTTCGATCTGCTTGATGTAGCGTTCGAGCATAATGTTGTGGCGAGCCTTGATCTCATCTTTCATGAGAACCTTGGCGTCCGAAAGAAAATCCATGGCTCCTGGCTTCTCAAAAACCTTGAGAGTCTCAGGCGTGGTTCTGAGATTGGGGAGCCCTCGCTTCTCGGCTTCTTTGCGCCAGTCATCGGAATAACCATTACCTTCAAAGCGAATCTTTTTGGTTTCACCAATAACTTCCTTAATCAAGGCTGAGACGGCTTCATCCCGATTCTTGGTCGAAGAGAGCTTCTTCTCGAGTCTCTCAGACATCTGATTGAAAGCTTCAGCCACCGCGGAATTGAGGAATGTAATCGGAAACGCAATATTTGCAGAAGCTCCCACCGCTCGAAACTCAAATTTGTTACCCGTAAAAGCAAATGGCGAAGTACGATTTCGATCCGTATTGTCTCGTGCCACAACCGGAAGTTTGGACACTCCCAAATTAATAATGGCTTCTTCACTCGCGGATTCGAGAGCTTTGCCAGATTCGATCTTATCAAGAATTCCGCTGAGGGTTTCGCCCAAAAACACAGAGATAATGGCCGGAGGAGCTTCATTGGCTCCAAGTCGATGATCATTTCCTGCCGAAGCAATCCCCACTCGCAAAGCATCCGCGTGATCGTAAACAGCTTTAAGAACTGTCGCGAGAACCGCCAAAAATCTCAAATTCTGATGAGGCGTCTTACCGGGCTCCAAAAGGTTTTCGCCCTTTTGAGTCGCCATACTCCAGTTGTTGTGTTTTCCGCTGCCGTTGATTCCTGCAAAGGGCTTCTCGTGCAGCAAGCAAACAAAATCATGGCGCAAGGCCACTCGCATCGCGATATCCATCAAAAGTGAATTATGATCAACGGCCATATTGGCATCTTCAAAAATAGGAGCGACTTCAAACTGAGCCGGTGCAACTTCGTTATGACGAGTCTTTACAGGAACCCCCAATCGAAAGAGTTCATGCTCGAGCTCCTGCATAAACGCAAGCGCCCGCCCAGGAATCGAGCCAAAATAATGATCTTCAAACTGCTGCCCTCGAGTCGAAAGTCGTCCGATCAAACTTCGCCCCGTCATCATGAGGTCCGGCCGCTGCGCAAAAAAAGCGCGATCGATCAAAAAGTATTCTTGTTCCGCTCCGATCGTTGTCGACACATTTGTCACATCGACATCACCAAGGAGCTTCAAAAATTTTGTGGCTGACTTGGAGAGATAATCTACCGATCGCAAGAGAGGCGTCTTAGTATCCAATGCATGACCGTGATAACTCAAAAATGCCGAGGGTATGCAAAGTGTTTTTCCATTCGGTGATTCGATGACAAAGAGAGGACTTGTCGGATCCCAAGCAGTGTATCCTCGCGCCTCAAAGGTCGAGCGCATTCCCCCACTCGGAAACGAGCTCGCATCCGGCTCTGACTGAATCAGAGCTGATCCCGAAAATTTTTCGAGAACACTGGTCTGCCCCGCTTCTGAAGTCTTTGTATTGATAAAGGCATCGTGCTTCTCAGCCGTCAAACCCGTCATCGGCTGAAACCAGTGACAATAATGCGTGGCTCCCATCGAAATCGCCCAATCTTTTACAATATTGGCGATTTCATCCGAAACAGCTTTTGGAAGTCGCTGTCCTCGATGAACCATATTCATCAGTGATTCATAAGAATCCTTCGCGAGCTTTTCTTTCATTTGATCGAGACCAAAAGTGTGGCTTCCAAAGAAACTGCTCACTCGTTCGTTCTTTTCACTGATACCAGGAACTTTTCGAATATTTCGAGTGATGGCTGATGTGACAGCTTCGCGACGTGGCGATGCCGATGAATGAGTAGACATATGACTTTTCCTTTCTCTTTTAAAAAATCCCTCTCGGAACTCTTCAAAAAGTACTTGTTATAAGACTCTCAAGAACCGCATCGGAGTCACCTCCTTAAGCTCTGAGAATCTCTATTTATTAATATAACAGAAACTACGCTCCACAAAGAACCCTCACAAGCATTTTTGATTACTGATATTTTATGCGGTGCGCGATTGGGTTAGGGCCAAATAAAAGCCTTGTTCAAAATTCCTCGATCGCTTGATTCACAAGGCGACGAGTGAGAAGTTCCGGCAAGACAGTCTTTTTCTCTGCCGAAATGAGCATCGAAAACGGTATGGCCACTCGACCATGGGACTTTAAAAAAGTGGCAATTCGTTCATCGGGATTGGTCCAATCAAAAACTATCATCTCCAGATTATTTTCTCTGAGTAGGTCTTTAAACCAATCCGTCTCTGTCACCGTCGATTCGTTAAACTTGCATGTCAGACACCAATCTGCCGTCACCACAACAAAGAGCCTTTGGCCCTCGCTCAGTTTTTGGCGAATCAACGCCTCCGAAAACGGAGTCACGGATTCTTTTGTTGAGCCTTCTCGACGTTCTGTTTCTGCCAAACCCACACCCAGAGCTACGACGAGAGATATAAAGAGCCAGCGCCAACTTGTGCGGACAAGGAGTAAAATTCCCGACGTGACCCCGAACAATGCGAGGTTCAGATAAAAGGATGTCGCTTCCGTTTGATGACGAAGCACAAAAATCAGCCAAACCACCGCCGCAAAGAGCGCGAGAGCGAGGAGCTTTTTCATTTTATTCATCCAGGCCCCTGGCTTAGGAAGAATCTTCAAAAATCCAGGCCACAGAATCATCAGAATATAAGGAGTCGACAATCCAAGTCCCATCGAAAAGAAAGTAAGCAAAAATACATGGGCCGGTTGAGCCAGAGCAAACGTCAACGCCGTCCCCATAAAGGGAGCACTGCAAGGAGTAGCGAGAATCGTCGCAAACACCCCTTCTAAAAAAGAGTTTTTCTGCCACCGACTCATCTGTGTGGCGGTGGAGCCTCCTAAGGAAAACTCAAACACCCCCATGAGATTGAGCCCGAATATAAAAATCACAAAAGCCATGAGGGTTACGAAACCTGGACTCTGAAAATGAAATCCCCATCCAATATTCTGACCCGACAATCGCATGATCAAAAGCAAACCTGCGAGTACCAAAAAACTCGTCCATACTCCGAGTGTGGTCATGACGAGAGATTTTTTGACTTCGGATCGAGCGGCCGAAGAGAGTTTCAAAAGTCCGACGGTCTTCAGAATCACCACAGGCAAAACACAAGGCATAAGATTGAGAATAAGTCCGCCCAGAAACGCAAAGATCAGAGCGATCCACAAACTCAGCGGCGCTCCCGACTCCGGGTCGTGAGGGAGATCCACAATACGCTTTTCGCCCCAAAGCGCTGAAGACTGGTTCTTCGCATCAAACTTTAAGAGCCACTCAAAATCTTCTGCCGCGCTAGGAAATTGGATCAAGAATTTTTGAGAACTCGAGCGAGTCACTAAAACTTTAGCGCCGCGATCTGGACGACCTCCCACAAAAACAAACAAGTCCTTCGCTTTGTCACTTTTTGTTTCGAGCTCGAGTTCTCGTTCATTGATTCGCCGCCATTGGAGGTCCGAAGCCTGCTCCTCAGAGGCCAGTTGAGGAAAATTCTTTCGAACTTCTCTTAACGCATCAAAATCTCTGCGACGGACTTCCTTGTTAACCGGCAATCGGATCTTGAACTGCGCTGAAGCAGGTAAGCACTGAACCTTGCAAATGAGATAATCTACTTGAGCTTCAAAAACTGCAATGTCCTCGGGCAGAGGCTGACGCCCTTCGAGCAAAATCAGGTAAGTCACATTGTTCTCGTAGCCAAAACTGAGGCCCGTCGGACTCTCGATGCGATCCGGAACAGGAAATATAATTTCCTTTTGTGACCAGCCTGCTGGCAAAGTCTTCCAATTTACCTTAGGAGGAAATCCAACGAGTCCGGGATTCTTCCAGTAAACATGCCAACCTGGCTGAAGCCTGAATTCAAGACCAAAGAACAATCCACCGATGGTGTCGGCCGAATGGGGTGCAAGACTACTAAATTCAGAAACAAGTCTGACGCGTGCACCCACTTTGTCCGTCACCCAAGAGCTTGCTCCAGGATCATCCGCACCTTGCAAAAGGGGCACACCCAAAATGACTGCGATAATTGTTAAGACAGTAAACTTAAGAATTCGGGTGCGACTGATCATATTCTTGGCAGAGACGACGAACCTCTTCAGGCGTCTTCATCCTTTCCAGAATATCATCGGTGGGTTTCATACTTGTCGCAACTAAATGGTGATCCCCCCCGCAATCCATATAAATATTATGATCCTCAAAAGGGAAAATCAAAAATACGGCCCCACGGATCGTGCTCATCCTGAGTTCTGAGTTAATTTGATACGTATCATGAGTGCTAATCACCATCAGAGCCGTGAATATCATGAATGCGGCATCGACCACCTTCTCAACCTCTGAAGGCTCCCGCTTTTCAATCCAGGTCGAAGGCAGCTCTTTGTCTTTGACGAGGAACTTCTCTAAGACTTTAGGCTCTCGAAATAAAACTCCTCGATCTGAATCCCAATCAAACTCAATTTTGACCTGCTCAGTCTCTTTTTTATCGGTCTTTACAAAAAAATCTTGGGCCTGAGCCGAAGATGATAGACACACGACAACCAGGCCAAAGAGGCCTACGAACCGCTTAAAAGTCATTAGAATTTCCCCTCCGAAAGAGACTTTAATTCAAGTGGGGCCTTAAGATAAAGCAATGAATTCGATGAAGGTTCTCGTTTTAGGTTCGGGTTATACAGGAAGTCGACTCGCCCAGCAGGGGCGCAGTCTTCAGCACACCGTCTGGGAATCCCATCGTCAGGGGCCTGAACTCATTTTTGACTTACAGAAAGTTGAAACCTGGAAGAATCTCCCTCAGGTCGATCTGACTTTTTGGACGTTTTCCTGTGAACCCCCCGAAATCGTCTCTGACTTCTTGTCTCATACGCGCTCCCGTCTTGGCAAAGTTGTCGCGATAGGCACATTGAGTTCATTTGTTGTTACCGATCGTGACCAAGAAATCAGTGAGGACTCTGCGCTCTACGTAAGTGATCCTCGAGTCCAGGGAGAGCAGATTCTCCTCTCTCACGGAGGAATCCTTGTGCGAGCAGCGGGGATTTATGGACCTCAGCGCTCCCCGCTTAATTGGATACAAAAGGGAGCTGTGAGTCGTTCGGATAAGTTCGTCAATTTTATTCATCTCGATGATTTGACTCAGATTCTTTGGGCCGCTGCTGAACGAGCCCAGCCAGGAACATCTTGGATTGCCGCTGATGGCAAACCCCATCGCTGGAAGGATCTCATAGACCAATGGCAACGCGACTACTCTTTGCAGATTCCTACTGATGCTGCCCCATCCAAGCGAGCTTCTAAGCGGGCCAACTCTTCTAAAACCCTAAAAGAGCTCGATGTGAGATTGAAGTTTCCGGACGTTTTTGCTGGAGTGCGAGCGATTCATGACTGACGAGTATCTCAATCGCCGAACCTTTTGTATCGTCTCCCATCCTGACGCCGGAAAGACGACTTTGACCGAGAAGCTGCTGCTTTTTGGTGGCGCTATTCAGATTGCAGGAACTGTCAAAGCTCGCAAAGCCACTCGATATGCCACCAGCGATTGGATGGAGATCGAAAAAGAGAGAGGAATCTCGGTCACATCGAGCGTGATGCAGTTTGAATATGCGGGCTGTCATATCAATTTGCTCGACACTCCTGGCCACAAAGATTTTAGCGAAGATACTTACAGAGTTTTAACGGCCGTGGATTCTGCATTGATGGTCGTCGATGGAGCTAAAGGAGTCGAAGATCGAACCAAAAAGCTCATGGAAATTTGTATTTCGCGCAAAATTCCTGTCGTGACGTTCATCAATAAGCTCGACCGTGAATGCCGCTCGCCTACGGATCTCTTGGACGAAATTGAACAAGTCTTGCAAATCAAAACAAGCCCCGTGACTTGGCCGCTTAGAAGCGGAAAGAGTTTTCGTGGCGTCTATCATATGCTGGATAAAGTTTACTCCCCCTTTGAACAAGGTCGAGAAAGGCCTGAGGCCATTACTGTTCAGGGCCTCGAGGACCCTCGTTGGAAGGAGTGGCTCGAGCCCGACCTTTTGGAAGAGTTTACCGAACAAACGCAACTTGCTCAGGGCGTCTATGATTCTTTCAATCTCAAATCCTACTTGGACGGCAACCAGACTCCTGTTTTTTTTGGCAGTGCGATCAATAATTTTGGAATCGAGTTCTTACTGCAAAAGTTTTGCAAAGTCGCGCCCCCTCCTCAACCGCGCTTCGCCTCTCAACGAATTGTGGAGCCACAAGAAAGAGAATTTTCGGGTTTTGTTTTTAAGATTCAGGCCAATATGGATTCACGGCATCGCGACCGAATTGCTTTTTTGAGAATTTGCTCTGGCAAGTTCCAAAAGGGAATGGAAGCCATACATGGACGACTCAAGAAAAGAATCCGGATGGGAAGCACATTTCAGTTTATGGCGGCTGACCGTGTCCAAGTGGAAGAGGCCGTTGCGGGTGACATTGTGGGGCTCTATGACCGAGGAGATTTTAAAATTGGAGATTCTCTTACAAGTCGAGAGGACTTGTCGTTTTTGGGCATTCCCAATTTTGCACCTGAAATGTTCAGAAAAGTAATTCTCAAATCCCCCCTCAAATCCAAGCAGCTGCGCTTAGGCCTCACTCAACTTTGCGAAGAAGGGGCTTCTCAGGTTTTTTATCCTCAGAATATGAATGATATTGTCATCGGTGTCGTGGGTCAGCTTCAGTTTGAAGTGATTCAACATCGCTTGCTCAATGAATATGGGGCTGAGTCAAAATTCGAAGACTGTGCCTACAAAATCGCCCGCTGGGTGGCCCCTAAAGAAGGAAAAAAGGACAAATTCCAACCCACACTCGATGCCCTCGCAAAATCCTATGATACGGTTTTATCTAAAGATGCCGAGGATCGCTGGGCGATTTTGTGTTCATCGGATTATGCCCTCGCTAAGGCTATGGAGCGGTATCCCGATGTGGACTTTGTCAAAACATCCGAAGTGGTAAGCCGCTCCTGACTTTTGCAAAAAGCTTAAAGGGAGTTTTTAGAAATATCTAAAAATTTTTGTATCTCATCGCTTCAGTTCAAAATCCCCGTTGAGATACGCCGCAAGTAAACCTCTCAACTTTCCTGTTCCGTGCGCCTCCTGGGGCCAGCGACAATCTTCTACTCAACCGATTCACCCTAGTGCCCCAGAGTCTCAACGGGGCTTCTGCCCTCAAGCGATGTGAGCCAATACTTAGCGAAATCTTTGATTGCTGCTTTAAAGCTTTTCGCAAATGGCTTGCGTAAACTCCTTCGTCGTCGCTTTGCCCTTTAGATCACCCGTGAGACAGCGCCCTTCTTTGAGGACATCAAACAAGGCGCCGCGCAATTTTTTGGCGAGATCGAATTTTTTGAGATGCTCAAGCATCATGGCCGCAGAGAGGAGCATTGCAGTAGGATTACAAATTCCCTTTCCCGCAATATCAGGAGCTGTGCCATGAACGGCTTCAAATACAGCAACGGATTTTCCAATATTAGCGCCTCCCGCGACGCCGAGTCCGCCAATCAGTCCTGCACACAAATCCGACACAATATCGCCGTAGAGATTTTGTGTGACGAGAACATCAAACTGCTGGGGCTTTTGCACAAGTTGCATACAGACATTGTCCACAATGATGTCCGCGGATTCTAAATCCGGAAACTCTTTAGCCACTCGTTTAAAGACTTCGAGAAACAATCCGTCCGTCATCTTCATGATGTTTGCTTTATGAATGCATGTGACTTTTTTTCGTTTGAGAAGTCGCGCCTGTTCAAACGCAAAGCGAATTATGCGCTCGCTTCCCGGCTCGGTAATAATTTTGAGTCCCTGCATGACTCCGGGCGCCAGCTGATGCTCTATCGCTGCGTAAAGATCCTCGGTGTTTTCGCGATAAATAATTAGATCAATATTATCAAAATGTGTCTTCACTCCTGGAATGGACTGAGCCGGACGCACATTCGCATAGAGATCGAGTGACTTTCTCAAAACAACATTAGCGGATTTATGTCCCTTTCCAATAGGAGTGCCCGTCGGCCCCTTGATCGCGATGCCGAGCTTTCGCACCTCATCAACAGTTGATTGAGGCATCGGGGACTGATGCGTGGCAATGGCAGAATCTCCACTCGGAAGCACGACCCACTCAACGCCCGCCTTCATTTTATCAAAGAGAGTGACGACAGAATCGCAAATCTCTGGACCAATTCCATCGCCCTTCAAGAGCCCCACTTTTGTCATGAGAAAATCTCCTTAAAATTCTAGCTTTCGTAGGCTTTTGAAAACAAATCCGTGCCCGCCCGATCCTGCCACAGCTTTTGCACTTTTTCCCAAACGCCGTGTTTTTCGACTTCTACAAGTAGGTTTTTGATCGCCTGATCCGTAATACCCTCTCCTTTATATCGACACTGAAACCAATCCACGGAGATCCCATCCGGCGCGGGCCCTGGCCAAACGCGCATTCCTTTTTGAGAGATCATCTCCAAATGAAGATCGCCGACTCGTTCGGGAATTTTGGGAATTCCTTTTGATATGACAAACACATCCAAACCAACACATTTGTAATCAAACGACATACGTAGAGCCAATCTAGATGGATTCGCGTTTTCTGATAAGAATGATTGAGAGCAAAAACGAAGAAAAAAAGATCTCGATTCCCAAAATGAGAAACCAAGCCCCCCGAATGAGATTATTGATCGTCAGGCCCTGAACAAAATAGACTCCCAATGCTACCACCAGGAGAGAAATCAATATTCCGTACTCTAGCTTAAATTTTTCGAGGATTCTCCCAAAGGGCCTATCGACCATAAAATCGTCATGCGCCCAGATGCTCGCCTTTGCGAGGACTCCAAAGACAAAGAGCTGTGAGGCGGCGAGCAGGATTCCGCCCCCCATAACCTGAAAGCCAAGCCGCTCTGACGCAGTAAAATAAAGACCTAGGGTCGCTCCAAAAACGGCTGGAATAAAAAAGAGCGGAAACGGAGCAGCCAGCAAAATAAATCTCAAATGTCTCCAACCATCTCTGAGAGTTCGCAACTTTGCCTGACCCGCTCGGCGGACATAGTAGCGGATTGGCACCTCAGCAAATTTGAGACCTGCCTTTTGTGCATTGATGACCATTTCGCTCGCAAACTCCATCCCGGGGGATCGTAGTTTGAGACGAGAAAGCGCTGAACGACGTATGGCTCTCAGCCCGCAGTTAATGTCGTGAACCGTGCTTCCAAAAAATTGATTGAGCACCCAGGTCAATATGGGTGTCCCCAAATGCTGATGGAGCCAAGGCATGGAACCTTTTTCGGCCGCCCCGTTGATTCGGTCTCCAATTGCAAAATCTGCGCCTTTCTCGAGTTCCTCGATGAGCTTGATCCCATCTTCAAAGTCGTAAGTATTGTCAGCATCCCCAAACAAAATATAGTCACCTCGCGCCTCTCGCATCCCTCGCAAAAGTGCGGAGCCATACCCGCGGTTCTCCTCCAAGACAACTCGAGCGCCGAGCTTTGCAGCAATCTCTCGTGATCCGTCCGTTGAGCCATTATCCACGATCAAAATCTCGGCTTTAAAGTGAGAGGGCAGTTTTGCGACTGCAGTGCGAATTCTCGAAATGCACTCATCAAGCGATCCAGCTTCATTCAGACAGGGAATCAAAATATCTAAGGATTTCCCTGAGTGCTCCACGAGCGAGAATTTTACTCGTTCATCGCTTTCGGTCAAATAAAGAACGATCTGCTTCTCGCAGTCGCCAAATCATGCTCCAATGGATTCGTGACTCGCCCCCTCTATATACGAGGCTGCTTTGATTCCATTTTGGGGTACGGGGCCGCCATTCGCTCACATCTCCGAGCACTTGACCAGGCGGGAATCGAATTCTCAATCTTGTATGTGCCGCTCGATCCAAACATCATGGACAACGAAGAGATCCTGATCTGGCGAAAGCGAATTGTCCCCGAACCACTTCCCCAGAGCACGATCCTGCACTTTTTGGAGCCTTGCCATTATCAAATTTATCCTGAGTGCAGAAATATCGGATACAGCTACTGGGAAATCGACGGACTCCCGACAGAATCTTCTTCTCTGAGAACCGATCGCAGTTGGGCCATGATGATGAATCAGTGCGAAGAGGTTTGGACTGGATCGAGTTTCTCAAAAGAAGTCTTTGAACGCGGCGGAGTAAAAGTCCCTGTTCATGTTATTCCGTGGATCACCCATGATGGGGGCGCTTCAAAAGTAAGTGAGCCAACGATTAATGCCATCCGATTGCCCCTTTGGAGAAGTTCCGAAGGACTCAAGAAGCGTCTAAGGCCAATTTATTTTTTGATTGGAAAGCTTCCTCAAGGTCTTCGCCGATGTGTTGTATCAGCAGGACTTCTCACAACTCTTCTTCTTAAGCAGTTTCTCAGACTAAAGAAGGCGCAGTCCACTCTTTGGAGAACTCGCGAAGCATTTGATCTGACGTCTCAAAAGACTTTCAAATTTCTCTGCGTCAATACATTCCTTGAACGCAAAAACTACAAAGATTTATTAAGTGCGTACTTTTTTGCTTTTACCAAAGAAGATCCTGTGGCACTCGTCATCAAAACCCATTGTCTTATCGACTCATGGTGGATGAGACTCCATATCATGTCGCAATTACTCAAAATGATTGATTCACTCAAAGTGGAAAACGCGCCTGCGGTCTTTGTCATTTTAGAGCCTTTGAGTGAACAGAAAATGCGAGACCTCTTTGCAACGGCTGATACTTTTGTCAGTACTTCACACGGAGAAGGAGTGGGGGGCGGAGTTCTCCAAATGATGCTCTCGGGCAAACCGCCGGTGACTAATCTGTATTCATCGATCCGAGATTTTTGCAGTTCTGACTCTGCATATACTTACAATGTATTAGAAGAGCCCGTCTTTTGGGACGATGAATACTACGGCATGCGCCAAAAGTGGGCTCGATTGGATATCATGAGTCTCGTCAGCGCCCTTCGCCAGATTTACGAGAACCATAAGACAGATGATTATCTCAAAAGAGCATTAAGAGCCAAAGAGCGAGCCCTTGCTTATGGAAACAAAGACAACGTGATTAGGCATTACAAAAATATTCACCGACCCCAATCATCTTGAAATCGCTTAATGTCATCTTCACCGAAATAAGAACCAGTCTGAACTTCTACAAAACGCAAAATCTGTTTGGAGTGAGGATTCGAAATTCTGTGCTTCGCTTGCAAAGGAATATCGATATGTTCCCCCGCCTTGAGTCGATGCTCGACATCATTGAGAGTCACGAGGGCTTCTCCAGATACGACGGTCCAAGATTCTCGCCGCTGGGCGTGAGACTGATAGCTCAGTCTCTTTTCGGGATCGACCTCAATGAGCTTTACTTTGCAAAAGCCAGCTTCCAACAAGTTTTTAAACCTTCCCCAAGGTCGCTCTTCCGTCCACTCGGTTCGAGGAGATGCCAAAGATTTAAAATCCCCCGCCTCCAAAAACTTTTTGAGGTCGCGGGATTGAGAAAGAGGCATCACTAAAAGCTTCTTCGAATCTTCCACCACAGCGAGATCCGATACCCCATAAACATGAATTTCCTTCAGACTTTGTGGGGCAACGAGGACTCGCTTTCCTGTTCCATAGACTCGATGCTCTTTTGCCAATTTTGCGTGAGACAAATGGACTCGAAGATCATCACCACCCACAGTAGGCTTTACGTGATCATACCAATCTTCCCATGTTCCCAAATCCTCCCAGCGCATCGGCAAGGAAACCACTCGCACATGAGAAAACTTTTCAAAAATCGCTTTGTCTACAGGCTGGCGAACCAAGTTCTTGTATTTTACTTTGGGATTGAGAACATCGGGATAGAGTTCCTTAAATGCCTTTAAAAAAGTATCCACCCGCCCATAAAACATTCCTGCATTGATGAGGCCTTCATTTGCCCGAAGATCTTCGAGCAATTCACCCTGAGGTTTTTCAATAAACCTGGCCACTCGGCGGCTGCTCCCCGCCTCTCCCTTTTTGGCCTCAATCCATCCAAATTGAGAATGCGTCGAACGAGGTTTTGACTGCGCGGGGCTCCCCGCCACAAAAAGGGCGTCCGGATATTTTTCAATCTCAGATTCAATCATTTGCAAAAACTTTGGAAACATCGAGTAGTCCGGCATCCACTGATCGGCACTCAAAATGGCAGCCCATTCTGCACGCGGCGATTTACGATGGCCCATCTTCAATCCAAATCCCACAGCAGCTGCCGTATCTCGACCCTCTGGCTCTTTCAAAAACTGAGGGCACTTCTTTTTGAGTTGTCCAAAAACTCGTTTGGTTTCTCGTGCAATCTCGCCGTTACAGATGACAAAGGTTTCAAATCCCTTCAAACGATCCAAAGATTCGTACAAAAGAGGACGACCATTTACCATCAACAGCGGTTTTGGGAGGCTGCGAGGAAACAGCCTCAAACTCTTCCCGCCCGCTAATATGAGACCTAGTGGTTTTGTCTTCATGCGACCCCAAACCTACCAAGGCTCTCTGAGCTCAACAAATAATAAGTGAATTGACTTTAAAAACCGCCTAAAGGATAAGACCGGCGATGATAAGGCACCTCAGCAGCATCTTGATTGGGATTTTAGTCACCTCCCCACTCCTCTCAGCTCCATTATTGAATCCACTGGGAATCAAGGCAGGAGAGAGATTTCAGTCGCAAGGTTGGGCGTCAGTGACAGAACCGGCTCAGTCTGAATGGCTCACCTCGACTCTTAAAAATATTCAGATTTTTAATTCGGGTGCGAGTCGACACAGCCTCTATGATTCTCAAAGCGAGAATCTGGACTCCAAAATTAAATTCGCCAATCGCAAATACCTCGAGCTCAACTATCAAGAGACATCGGCTGGAATTCGAGATGCCGGCAAACTCATCATGAGCTCACTTCCATATTCGAGTCTTCGTACGGACATTATTGAGCTGGCGGCTTTAGAGCAGATGATGGCTGAGGACGCGGGCGACTATGAGCCATTTTTTGACCCACGCTCTTTTGCCTCGGACTTTGATTATTTGGAAAAACTCCCGGAGGGTATTCGAGAACGAATCAGATCTTCTAGCCCTGAAGTCGTGCAGCTTCCTATCTCATCGCTCAATTTCGGAAACAACGCCCGGATCATCCTCAACGGTCGAGAAGTTCAGAGTCCCCTCAAAGTGATTTCAAATTCTCGATATTTACTTCAGGCCTTTAATCAAATGAGCGTGATGGCGGGATGGCTTACGACCGAAAACGGAAAGCCGGAGTTTAAGGAACTCTGGAGAAAAAACATTTGGATCACGCTTCCTGAGACAACTCTGGCGATCGCCCTCAAAAAATCTAGACCCAAAATGCTTAAGTCTGATTCTCAGGTGGGGATTCTCATAGGCAATCAAGAAGATGCAGAAGTAAAAGCGTTCTCCATGGGGGTCAGTGCTCGTGCAATCTCTACACCCCCTTCAGCTTTGCCACTCAATCCCGTTGGTTTTGAGGATTTTGATAAAAAGGACTCCAGTGAAAGCAATTCCGTCTTCAAATCTCCATGGTTTTGGGTCGTTACAGGAGTTGTACTAGCGGGCGTGACGGGTCTTGTGATTCACCAAGCAACCCAAGAAACAAAAGTTATTGAAACGCCGTAAATCGAATCGCTTTGACGAATTTATAGAAGTGGTTTTCTAAAAATCTATTGGAAAACAAAGTTTCAAAATTCGCATCTCCCTTACCTTCGGCCAAAAGAAGGCGAATCCAGGCGTATCGAGTAAGGGCTTCGGCTGGGATTCTTCTGTCCTTTGCGCTCACTCCTCGCCGAAGATCCTCTTCGGTCCAAAAAGGAGAACGCTGATTCATTAAGCCAAAAAGAATCTCAAAATAAGGAAAATCATCCGCAAGCATCATATATTTTATCTTGTGAATTCCCAGTTGAGCGACGAGTTCCTCCCCGGTCTCAATGGTCCTCAACTTAAAATCCGTATCCAATCCCTGATAATAGGTGTTCGTCACGGCGCCCATACCCATTGTGTACACAATGGCATGGCCCATATTGGGATTTGCCCAGACACCAAAAGTCGTCGGCTTCTGTTCTCCCAGCCGCTTCCAAACGTCTTCTTCTTTGATGTCCAATTTTTTGATCATCGCCCCGATACTAGGCAAATCAACGCGCTCCCTTGCAGCACCCTGTGGGGCAAATCCGGTCATAAATGAAGGAATCAAAACCGATCCAATCACCGCCAGGGACGATGCAGGGATCACCCACTTTGATTGATTTGTATAACGAGCTCCCAGCCGCTCGATCAGCCAACCCAAGAAGATCAAAAACATACAAATTACCAAATGAGAGAATCTTTTTTGTGCAACTGCCGGAATCAACATCAGACTCGTTGTCAAAAGAAGAGCTCTTTCTACAACCGACCAACGCCTCCAGAAGTAGAGAGCTATAGGTGCCAACAAAACGAAGTAAAACAAGTAGCCAAAGTTTCCATTGATATAATCGAATGAAATTCGGCTCCCAGAATTCGCAAAAAATATGGGAGCCGCCTCTGCGACCGACCCAAGGACCCCTGCACGTGTGAAAGCGTACTCAAAAGCCCAGCGAAGAGTGGAACCAAGCCCTGCAGGCCACTTGAAGGCCGCGGACAGACTCAGCAAAACCGCGCATCCCCCTAAAACACTGTAGGCATATTTTGGCCATCGCCTCGCCAAGATCGCCCCCAAGGTGAGAACTGAAATCATCGACAAGTGAAAGAGAGAGGGCACATGCACAAAAAACCAACCGTTTCGAACGGAGTAGCTCCAAATCACATAGGGGACCATGATCAAAATGAGTGCGAAGCCTACGTGTAGGAGATCTTTCCAAGACGAGCGCTCCTTTGAATACACAAAGAACCAAACAGCAATCATCACGCCAAAAATAAACAGCGTGGAAGAAGATATCAAAAACCCCAATGCCAAAATCAAACCTAATCCCCATTGTGAAAAGCGAGAACTCGCACCAAATCCTTTGTCAGCTAAAATAAAAGCAAGTGGGGGAATAATTGCTTCAATGATGTGGTGATCGAGCTCACCCAAACACGAAAATCGAACTAGCAGATAATTCACACTCGCCAAAAAAAATACGAGCGCAGCAATATGAAAATTCTTGAGGACTCTTTGTGCAGCAATAAGACAAATCACAGCCGCAATGACTCCTAAAAAAATCATCATAAGAGACACTCCCGCCTCCAGCGAAGCGGAATCACTGATCCCCATGAGCTTTAACGGGATCGCCAACAAAAACAAAAATCCTTCGGGCCATCCCACATCTCCGCCATAAGGCCAATTGGAAAGCGGGTCTACGATCAGAGGATTTGGAAAGTTTTGAAGAAGATACGAAAGTAATCGCAGATAATAGTAACTGTCCGTATCAAAAAAATTGAGGTGACCTGTGTACGATGCAAATACGAAGTCACTGTTCGACATTCTTATAGCAATGCCCACACAGAGTGTGGAGATAAGGATCGATAGCTTCAAAAATCGAGAAGCCATGCCAATGACTAATTCGTTTCATCACAAGGAACAATGGCTGAGTCATCTACTGCCGAAAGCAAGTTGGATGCTACCCCATCTCCATCCAAATCTCCTCGCGCGACAACCACAAACCAGTTGTCAGGAAATATCGCATTAGGAACAAGAGCGTTAATTGAAGCGCACCCCACGGTCGCCTCTCGATTTCCCAGCGTTGCATCTGGCGCTACACAGGGATCCGCCGCATCCCAAGAGTTTGAGGCATAAACAGAGTAAGAAAACCGAACTCGACGATCAGGTCGCACTGACAATCCCCCTTGACCCCAAACAGCGGGAGTACCCGTGTCCCAATTTGATGCGATACCTGCAGGAATTGTGGAGGGATGCTGAGTCGCGCTGATATAGCAACCATGAGTTGTAAAGTAACTCTCTTCAGCGGTCTTAATCGCCGAGATACTCGAATGCGCCTCAGACAAATAGGATCGCCTCAAATAACCAATATAAGCGGGGATCGCCACTGCCGCTAAGATCGCCACTATGGCTACGGCCAGCATCAGCTCAATGAGTGTAAAACCAGAAAGAGAATTTCTTTGATTCTGAATCATAGGCGGCCATTTTCCTCAAAGGGACCTCGAATGAAAAGCTCTAATTTTTGGTGAACTTCTCTCCGGCTTCGATTTTCTCTCGAATGATGACTTCACTGGATTCTTCGAGCGCATCCAATTCGTCATAATCGATGTCACCGTATCCCCCAATGCCGTGCTTCTTGAGCCGATAACGCATAGACCGAGACGAAATGGCCAACATTCGGGCTGCCTTTGTACGCGATCCGTGAGTACGCTCAAGAGCCTTTAAGAGAAGATCCTTCTCAAAAGCATCGACAAGGCTGTCTAAGGCGACTCCGCCAGAATCAAACTGTTTTTCTGCTTCCTTAAACGAAAATCGCTCTCTGCTTTGCTCGGGATTGAGGACGTTACCCGGCAAAGATTCAGGCTGGACTTCGGAACTCCCTTCAAGAGCGACCGATCGTTCGATGATGTTTTCAAGTTCTCGTACATTGCCCAGATAATCGTAAGCTACCAGATACTCCATCGCCTTAGGACTAATTCGGCGAACTTCTTTGCCCGTTTCTTTGGAGTACTTTCTCAAAAAGTGAGCTGCCAACACAGGGATATCCGGCTTTCTCTGCCTGAGTGGAGGCAATTGAATCTGAATGACGTTTAATCGATAAAAGAGATCCTCTCGAAAGTTGCCTTGTTTCACTTCATCCTCAAGATTTCGATTGGTGGCTGCAATAATACGAACGTCGACTTCGACATTCTCCGTTCCACCCACTCGATGAAAGTTTCTCTCCTGAATGACTCGCAAAAGTTTGACCTGCATGGCTAAGGGCAGCTCTCCGATTTCATCCAAAAAAATCGTGCCTTTGTTTGCGGCTTCAAAAAGCCCCTGTTTGTTCGCCACTGCTCCCGTAAAGGCTCCCTTGGTATGACCAAAGAGTTCGCTTTCGATAAGGCTTTGGGGGATCGCTCCGCAGTTCACCGTAATAAACGCTTTATCTTTTCGATTCGAATTAAAATGAATCGCTCGAGCGACGAGTTCTTTTCCAGTTCCTGATTCGCCGTAGATGAGTACGTTTGTCTTTGTTGGCGCGGTTTTTCGAATAAGATCATACACCCGACGCATGGGTTCGGATTCGCCCAAAAGATTCGTGAAGTCATATCGCTCGACGAGTTGATCCTTGAGAGTTTTGTTCTCGGTCGTCAGCTTTCGATTTTCTAATGCTCGCGATATGACCAATTTGATTTCCTCAATCTTAAAGGGCTTACTCAGATAATCAAATGCTCCGGCTTTCATTGCTTCGACAGCAGTGTCTGTTGTCGCATAAGCCGTAATCATGATCACCTGAACATCAGACTGCAGGCGTTTGCACTCTTTAAGCAAACTCATCCCGTCGCCGTTCTTTAATTGGAGATCAGTCACCACCAAATCCAACGGTTGCTCCCGCATTATTCGTAAAGCATCGGGAGCATCCAAAGCAGTCACCACTTCGTAACCTTCCTTTTCGAGAAGAATCTCGAAGAACTCCCTTACGCTCAGTTCATCATCAACAATTAGTATTCGTGCACCCATACGCACCTCGTTTTATGCTACCTTCTGTTCATCTTCTTCAGGACCCTTGATCGGCAGTTCTACCCAAAACTTTGCGCCACCTGCGGGAGCTTCTTCAACTCCCAGCCGACCTCCATGAGCTCTCACCATTTGAAACACCATGGCGAGACCCAAACCTGTTCCGTCCTTTTTTGTTGTAAAAAAGGGATCGAATATTTTTGATCTCAGATCGGGGGAAACCCCGGGGCCCTCGTCCAAAATTGAAACAACAGCATCTCGATCGCGCTGATCAATCATGATAACCACTCGTCCCCCGCCCTGCATGGCATCGACGGCGTTGAGGATCAAATTCCAAAAGATCTGCCTCAAACTCGCAGGATCGCACTTCACGATCATGGGCTTAGAAACTTGGATATCAAATCTCGTTCGTACGCCCTCTTTTTGAGCAATGAGTTCAATGACATCTTTTAGAGTGCTCGCTACATCGACGTTCTCCAATTGTAATGTGGCGGGCTTTGCGTAATTCAAAAAATTTCGAATCAAATTGTCAAGGCGATCGGTTTCTCGAAGAACAATCGTAATGAGCTTTTTGTGAACGGAGTCTTGAGGCAATTCTCCCTGCATCAGCTGAATCGAGCCACTCAAGCTCGCCAGTGGATTGCGAATCTCGTGCGCAATGCCGGCCGCCAACTGCCCCACACTTGCCAACTTTTCGTTGAGTCGAACCTGTCCCTCTAACCGACGAACCTCTGAGAGATCCTGAAATACCACAAGAACAAGACCGCCTGGCAATTCGGTACAATGATAACCAATCACTTTCTGCCCCGAGGGAAGATTGATTTGTCGCTCAAACCTTTCCCGACTCTCCACAAGTGCTCTCCAAGGAGTTGAATCAAGGAGTTCCCCCCTCCAAGATTTTCCGGAGATCTTTACACCTGTGGGATTCACAAATTCGATCCGGCCACTCTTGAGGCTCGCAACGAGAATTCCCGACGGACTGTGTTCTACAATTTCCGAATAGATAGATGAGAGGTCCTCGAGTTGATGCTGAGTCTTTTCGAGAGACTCCGACAGACGCTGACGATTGCGTGCAAAAAATGCCATCGTGGCGCCCACAAAGGAGAGTGCACTAATGACGAATAGAAACTTCATTGCCAGACTTACTTGAGCAAAGAGTTCCCACCCATGAGCTCTCAGTCCCAAACACAAAAGCATCCCACATGCCAAAACAGCACTAGCAATGGCGCCTTCCACTCTCAGCAAAATCGTCGCCAGCAAAATAAAGAGGCAGTAAACAAGGATGAAGCCTGAGGAGATTCCTCCTGTCTCCACAACAAGAGAAGTCGTAGCCAAAAGATCCCAGACCAATTGAGTCCAAAGAATTGTCTTGAGGAGGCGTGGAGACTTCCAGATCCAAAGTATCCCCCCCGAGAGCGCCGAAAAGCACAGACCCCAAACGACGATCTTTTGAGTGATCTCCGGACTTGATGAATTCGAAAGCGAGTTCATCAACCAATTCGTCAGACCCATGACTCCCAGAAAGAGTCCTCTAAAGATCAACCAGCTGAGTGTCGCTGTCCGAGGATTGATCGCGTTTGGATTTTTTTCTGCCAATTCCAACTTTTTTCCCCTGTTAACCCTGCTTGAGATTTCCGGCCATTTGGAAGATAGGAAGATACATCGCTACAACGAGTCCCCCAATGAGTCCCCCGAGAATCACCATCATCGCGGGCTCCATAAGGCTCGTGAGCCCCTTCACGGCGGCGTCGACTTCTTCATCATAAAAGTCCGCGATCTTACCGAGCATCGTATCGAGAGCACCGGTTTGCTCTCCGACGTTGATCATTTGCGAGACCATCGACGGAAAGACTTTGCTCTGAATAATCGGCTCTGCGACGGTTTTTCCTTCGGAGATACTCTGACGAGCTTTGTAAATTGCCTTTTCGATTGTTTTGTTACCTGCGGCCCGAGCGGTGATATCCAAAGCTTCCAAGATCGGAACCCCTGAGGAGATCATCGTTCCAAGCGTTCGAGTAAAACGTGCGACAGCAACTTTTCTGAGCAAGTCTCCAAAAACAGGGAGCTTAAGGAAGATGTCATCTGTGATCTCCTGTCCTTTGGGATTTTTTCGAATCCACTTCCAAACAAAAACAAGCGCTCCACCCGCAAGAATTAGGAGAAAGAAGTTTTGCTGCGTCCAATTACTAATATTGATCACAATTTGAGTCGGCGCAGGCAAAGCCGCTCCTCCGAACTCTTTAAACATCTTTTCAAAGATCGGAATCACCCATACCAAAAGAACCGTGATGACAATAATCGCAACGACGACAATCGACGCGGGATAGACCATGGCGGATTTGACCTGGCCCTTTAACTTGGCGGCTTTCTCAAGATAGGTTGCCAGTCGGAGCATAATGACGTCCAAGATACCGCCCACTTCCCCCGCCGCGATGAGGTTCACATAGAGAGCATCAAATACTTTTGGATGCTTTCTGAGAGCATCCGCAAACGTGCTCCCCCCTTCAACGTCTGCCTGAATCTCTTTGAGCACTTTTCGAAACGCTGGATTGGGCATTTGACTCCCCAGAATATCCAAGCACTGAACAAGAGGGAGACCTGCATCGATCATGGTCGAAAACTGCCGAGAGAATACGACAAGATCCTTAAGTCCTACTCCACCCCCGAAGGAAATGTTTCCAAAGCCAGCTCCCATCTCTTTGGCGAGTTTGATCTTCTTGGGTCGAATCTGCTGCTGTCGCAAAAACTGAAGCACTGATGCTTCATTCGGAGCCTCTTTGGATCCGGACTTTGCCTGACCATTTCGTGCGACGCCTTCCCATTTGTATAGAGCCATAACGTTACCCCTCTTTTATTTCTTCGAAGATTCAACTTTTCGATTCATCGGTGCTGCACTTCCGGGACTTCCCGAGGCGGCATTCATCAGCATGGATCGCAGTTCGTCAGGATCACTACTGCACCCAATAGCATCATCCATTGTAATCACTCTCTTCTGATACAGAGCCATCAAGGTCTGATTGAAGGTCAACATGCCGTGCTTGCCTTGCCCAATTTGCATCTGAGAATAAATCTGATGCAACTTGTCCTCACGGATGAGATTTCGAATGGCCGCATTAGGAATCAAAATTTCATACGCGAGTGCACGCCCCACTCCATTTGATTTGGGGAGCAGGGACTGAGAGACAATGCCTTCAAGAACAAAAGACAATTGCGCGCGAATCTGCGGTTGTTGATGCGGAGGAAACACATCAATCATTCGATTGATGGATTGCACCGCAGAGTTGGTATGAAGGGTAGCAAAACACAAATGCCCCGTCTCAGCGATCTGAAGTGCTGCCTCAATCGTCTCAAGATCTCTTAGCTCTCCCACCATCACGACATCGGGATCCTGTCGCAAGATGTACTTAAGAGCGGAAGTAAAACTCTCCGTATCTGCATGGACTTCGCGCTGATTGACGATGCAGCCTTTATGAGGATGCAAAAACTCAATCGGATCCTCAATGGTCATGATGTGTTGGCTGGTTTCACGATTAATCAAATCAATCATCGCTGCCAGGGTCGTTGATTTACCGGAGCCTGTAGGTCCCGTCACAAGCACTAGGCCCCGTGGTTTCTTTGTCAGCTCCGATATGATGGGAGGGAGCCCCAAATCCTGGACGGTCGAAATCTTAAATGGAATCTGTCTGAAAGTTCCTGATACAACCCCTCGCTGCATAAACACATTGCCCCGAAATCGAGCGAGGTTCTTAATTCCAAAAGATAAATCGAGCTCGTTATTTTGTTCAAATCGAGCTTTCTGAGAATCCGTCAAAACACTGTAGCAAAGACGTTTACATTCCGGAGGCGACAGAGGTGGAAGCTTGAGCGGAACAAGAGATCCATCCACTCGAATCACAGGAGGAGTCGCTGCCGTAATATGCAAGTCACTCGCGCCCTTATCGAGCATTGTTTTGAGGAGTTGGTGCAGCGTCACTGTTGCTGTTTCTGAGGCGCCTGTTTGTGAATTTTCGTCCATAACCATTCCTTTCATCAGTTCGTATCACTGGCTGTCGTACGAACCGCCTCCTCAATTGTTGTGACTCCGTCTTTGATCTTGTTGATCGCACTCATTCGAAGCGTCTGCATCCCCAAACGAATGGCTTCGCGCTTTAACTCCGCCGTGCTTGCTCCATTGAGGACAAACTCTTTGAGTTCATCCTTCATGATCATGACTTCATAGAGGGCGACTCGACCTTTGTATCCCGTGTTAGAACAATTCGCGCACCCTTTGCCCTGTCGAACTTTGACAGTGGGAGCTACGTCCGGAGGAACTCCAATATCAAGAAGAGACTGCACGGGGACTTTGACTTCCTGCGAACACTCCCCACAAATTCGCCTGGCCAGTCGCTGTGCCACAATCGAATTGAGCGCCGAGGCGACGAGAAAGGGTTCAACACCCATATTCAAAAGTCGACTCACCGTACTAGGCGCATCATTCGTGTGCAGTGTCGAGAGAACAAGGTGACCCGTCAAAGCGGCTTTGATCGCGATTTCTGCCGTTTCGAAGTCTCGAATTTCCCCCACCATGATGGTATCGGGATCCTGTCGCAGAAAGGATCTGAGAGCGGCGGCAAAGTTCAATCCAATTTCTTCATGCATTTGGACCTGATTGATCCCCGGAAGATTAAATTCAACAGGATCCTCGGCTGTTGAAATATTATCGGGCACTTGGTTCAATTCTGAGAGTGCCGAGTAAAGCGTTGTGGTCTTTCCAGAACCCGTGGGGCCGGTCACTAGCACCATTCCGTAAGGTTGATAGATGGACTTTTTAAAATCCTCCAACTGCTTGGATTCAAATCCCAGCTTGGTCATATCCAGCTGAAGATTTCCTTTATCCAAAAGACGAAGAACAATCTTTTCACCAAACAGAGTTGGCAAAACAGAAACCCGATAATCCATTTCCTTGCCCTTGCCGTACTTCATTTTGATACGACCATCTTGAGGCAAGCGTCTCTCGGCGATGTCGAGTGAAGACATAATCTTCACCCGTGAGGAAATTGGATTCTTCAACTTGAGAGGTGGCTTCATCACTTCCTGAAGAACACCGTCTACTCGGTACCGAACGCGAAACTCTTTCTCATAAGGTTCAATATGAATATCTGAAGCGTTCTTTTTGATCGCCTCCATCAAAATTAAATTCACGAGTTTAACTACAGGAGCCTCTTCCGAAGCCGAGGCCAACTGCCCAAGGTCAATGTCTGAATCCGCTGTGACAACCTCAACGTCCTCGTCTTCAAATCCGGCCATCACCTCATTGAGGCGCATTTGATCGTTCTCGTAGTATTTCTCGATGGCTTCCTTGATCGCCTGCTCGGAGGACACAACGACTTCGGTGTTATAGCCCGTGAGGAATTTAATATCATCGATTGCAAAAATATTACTGGGATCGCTCATTGCCAAAATGAGGTTGCTCCCGACTTTATTAACGGGGATGACAATATGTTTTTCGGCTACATCTCGCGGAACAAGATTAATAATTTCTGGATCAATTTCAAACGACGTCAGGTCAATAGAAGGAACGCCAAATTGTTTGCTTAAAAAATTAGTAAGATCATTCTCTTTAATGAATCCGAGCTTAGTAAGGTTGTAACTCAGCCGCCCGCCGTTTTGGCGAACAGCTTCCTGAGCTTTCATCAGCTGCGATGCCGAGATCACATTCTCTTTAACAAGCAGCTCACCCAACCGATTCGATGGATTTGGTGGCATAGTCTTTTATCCCCCCACTTACACCTGACAATAATTGGCTCAGTGCGCCAATCTCCCTACAAAAATTGTAACTCAGGTTTGACAATTTGTGACTGCCTGCGCCAAAAATTGGTTTTTGGGGCGTGGCGTTAATATATAAATACTGTTTATAGGTGCAAAAGACTGTGCAAGAACTGCACTGTCCTCAGAATCCTGCAAAAAGGTCAGGTCTTTAACTGGCCTTTAAGAGGTTAAGAGCGCGTACTATTTCCAGATTGGACTGAGCCCCTCGCGCTTTCTCACGCTCGACTTCCATCAATCGGGTCAACTGCTCGACGCGATCAATGAGCTCTTTTCGATCCTGAAGTCTTTGAGAATCCTTCTCCACCGCCTTGAGTGCAGGTGCTTCCAATGCTTTTTCAGGTGTTGGCTCAGCCTTATTAAGCGCTCTCGATAAAGCCAGAATATCCATTACTTCTGTGAGATCGTAATTAAATCGAGCCTTCATGGGCGCCCCCCTTTAAAATTGCTGCGGTGCATCAATTACCCTATCGGATATCTTGCAATTATCTTGAGCACTTTGAATAAGGCTGAGTTAAACGACTAAAATGACTGACCTTTTACTTAATCCAAGGGAGCAGAGCTTCCTTGGAGAGTGCCTGAGTAGATCTCTTTTTAATGGCACCTTCTTTATTGATGAGGATCAAAAGAAAGTCATTGGGCTCAACTTTAAGAGAACGGCGAAGGTCCTGGGACTCCACAGCCCTCAAATGGGTGGTTCCCCACCTGCCGGGTGAATCGGATTCAAACGAGTAAATGAGTTCAATATTCGACTTCTTCAGTTCCTTGTGCAGATCTTTGAGCACTTCAATCTGTTTGTGCACAATTGGATCGCTTTTCTCTTTTGCAAAAAAAATCAGAAGGCTCCTCTTCCCTTTGTACTGCGACAAACTAAATGTCGATTGACCCTTGGCGGCCGACAACGTCGGCTCCAAAAAAATTCCCCCTACCAAGAATACAAAAACACAACTCCAACGGCGCGCCATCATTTCTGAAGTCTATCGCGGACCCACACACAATCCAATTCAATCCTTTGCTTGAGGTCTTCTAAGCTTGAAAATTTCTGTTCATCCCGAATTCGATCTACAAACTCCAACCTCAACACCTGTCCATATAGATCACCCTCGAAATCCAGCAAGTGCGCTTCAATTTTCAGCTTTCCCCCGGAATCAAACGTAGGACCGACCCCAACATTCACCGCAGCTTTCCAACTCTCTCCGGCAGCGTTGAAAGCCCAGCACGCATAAACTCCAATCTTCGGCAGACACTGACGGTTCGTCTCCAAATTAGCCGTCGGCCATCCTATCGTCCTTCCACGAGAATCTCCCGGTACAACGCGGCCACTCAAAAAATAGGAATATCCTAAGAGCTGATTGCATTCTTTGATCTTACCCTCTTCACTCAAAAGACCTCGAATGCGCCCACTACTCACAGGCCTCCCATCTTCAAGATCGAGAGTAATCTGACAATTGAGAAGCCCTTTAGTTTTCAGAAGTTCAGAGTTCCCCTTTGCTCCCGCACCAAATCTAAAATTCTGACCCACGACCACGCTTTTAGCGCTCAAACTTTGTAAAAGAACCGAGTCACAAAATTCTTCGGCACTGAGGGTGGCAAACTTTGGAGTAAATTCCTGAATGAGCAAAAAATCGAATTCAAAGGCTTTAAGCTTTTCTGCTTTTTCAGAAGCCGTGAGAAGTCTCTGAAGACTTCGTCCAAAAAACTCCTGGGGATGCGGCTCAAAAGTCATCACGATTGACACAGCTTGTTCGCGCTTTGCTTCTTGAAGTGCCTCCTTCAAAAGAAACTGATGACCTCGATGCACCCCATCAAAGTTTCCAATCGCGATGACCGAAGAGCGCCGCTCCTTAAAATTAAAAGATCGAGCGAGAGTCTCGTAATCCGTAAACACGACTGTCATGCCTTATGTTATTGTAAAAATGAGGGATTCTGTCTACGCAATGGAACGAACACCTACATTTCAGGTCCAAGGCTTTGGCAACTATTACCTGCTCGAACGCATTGCCGTCGGGGGCATGGCCGAGATATTTAAGGCCAAACAGACGGGGGCCAGGGGTTTTGAAAAAATTGTCGTGATCAAACGCATCCTCCAGCACCTCAGCGAAGATCCTGAATTCGTTGAAATGTTTGAAGACGAAGCCAAGCTCGCAGCCCAACTGACTCATGGAAACATTGTCCAAATTTATGAACTCGGAGAGGTCGACCAAACTCTCTACATCACCATGGAAATGGTTGAGGGCAGAAATTTACGTGATCTAACTCGGGCCATCTCAGGAAAGGGGCTCCACCTTTCGATCGAGCAATGCGTTCTCATTATCAGTGAGGCCCTCAAGGGGCTCGACTATGCCCACCGCAAAGTGGATTCAAAAGGAGTCCCCCTCCATATTATTCATCGAGATATCAGCCCTCAGAACATCATCATCTCGTACGAAGGAGAGGTAAAAATTCTCGACTTTGGAATCGCCAAAGCGGCTTCTAAAATTTCGAAAACCGAAGCGGGAGTTCTCAAAGGAAAGTTTTCTTATATGTCTCCAGAGCAGGCTTCTGGAAAGCCGATCGATCAGTCGAGCGATCTCTATGCCGTGGGAGTGATATTGCACGAACTCCTCACTTCAGAGCGACTCTTTCGATCAAAGACAGATATGGAGACTCTAGAAAAAGTAAAAGAAGGTCGCGTCTCTCCTCCATCAGAATTTAACCCAGACATCAGTCCCGCTCTTGATCGAATTGTCATGAAGGCTCTCGCCAAAAACATTAGCGATCGCTATGCAAGTGCCTCAGATTTTCTTACGGATCTCGTGCGGTTCGCATTTGAAAGTCAGTTCACCTATAGCTCGCAAGAACTCAGTGTCTTTATGAAGACCATTTTTGCTGAGACGATCCGGGACGAGAAGTCTCGGCTGCTCGAATCACTTGCTCGAGTCGTAGAGACTCCGATGCGACAGATTCAAAATGCGCGAACTCATATTGCCTTTAAGCGCTCGCCCTCAGAATCAGTTCCAAAGACAGAACTGCAACTTCAAAATTCAGGATCACCTGATGTGACAGGAACCTTTGAAGGTCGCGGCAAAATTGTTGAATCCCGAACACTCTGGCTGAGCTCACTGCTCATTGTTTTTGTAGCGATTGGAATATTCATTTTCGGAAACAGATCTTCAGCGCCTATCAAAGATGGATCCGACGTGAGCACCCAAGAGGCAATTGAGATCGTTGAGATTCCAAAAATAACTCCTCCCAATACAAAGCCTCTCGAGGACAATTTAGGCGCTATCAATAGGAACAATCAAAGTACTGTCCCCAGCCCTCCTCCCACAGAATTAACTGCTCCACTGGATCGACCGCCTTCCAAATTTGATGAACTTCCCGCACGACCCATTACCGGAGGCAAACCAAAAGCTACAAAAAAAGTGAGTCCGCCTGCACCGACTCTCACAGCGCCTCGCGCTGCCCAGTCCTCATTTGCAAAGCTCAATGTCACCGCCCCTCTCGATGGATTTGCAAATTTGTATATCGATGACGCCCTGATTGGAACAGTTCCTGGGCCCAAAGCACGAAACATCAAAGTATCCGCTGGAGTCCACAGCATCCGCTGCGAAACAAGTTCGAAGACCTACTCAGGACAGTTTGAAATCAAAGCCGATCAAACCCTGACGATTCGATGCCAAGAACTCAATCCTTGATCGTGTTCAATTCTGAAATCTAAAGGTCACTTGACCCTGAGACGGATCCTGATCGACCACAAGGAAGTAATAAGAGAGCCCACCCGCCGTGGCTAAGCCTCCTCCAACAATTCCCCAAAACCACCATTTCTCCCAAAATGGAGTTTTATCTCCTCCAATATTAGGGCCCCCGGCTAATCGGCCAGAACTCAATTCCGTCGGATTCACCGAAAAAGATTCCAAGTCCGGAGTCGAAACCATCGGACCCTTTGCTGAACTCAAATTCGTCGGCTCTTCCAGAAAGTTTTGAACTTCGGGATGTACAAATCCATCTCTATCCAAATAGTTCATGAGCTTAAAGCTCAACTGCTCTAGCACCTGGACCTGACTCGGCCGCGCCAACTGAACTTTTTCAGGAGCGGAGAGCGTTTCAATTCGAGCATCATAAAGCTGAGCGGTCACCTCGGTACTGCCGTCTCCAACATCTCTCAGCTCTGCTAACACAAAAATATCTACAGAATTATCTTTAGAGGCAGCTTTCAAAAATTCCTTTTGCTGAGCACCCATTGCTTCTGTGGAAACAGGTCGATAAAACTGATCATTGGGATTGGTGTTTAACTTAAATCCGCCTATGGAATTTTCCCCAAAGCTGCGAGTGTACTTATTGAGCTGCCGCCTAAAATTTTGCAGCACTTGATCTTTGATCGCCCGATCCACAAATTCTGAAGTCGCTCCAATGAGCGCCAGAGACTGGGCGGTTCCACGAAAATCCTTCAATTTAGATGGAGCCTGAGCTTCCAGACGAATGGTCCAAATTGTAACCATGAAACAAAGGAGACTAAATGCTCTCAATGCGATTCCTTCCTATCACCCTACTGCGCGGGCTGAAGTTGTACTTTCAATCTATCATCCTTCTTTAAAAGAAAATAGGACCCTGTAGCCCCTCCAACAGTAGCTACACCCAACAAGGTCCAAAACCACCAAGTTTGATAATAGGGTCTTTTCACAGCCGCACGTGGCTCGTCTTCGAAGGAAACAAATTTTTCGCTCTGCACTCGTCCATCCGGAGAAATAAACTCGAGCAGCCTCGAAGAAACTTTTTCGACAACCGTGGCAATACTTGGATCCTTGGCCTCTACGACGGGCGAAGTGACTCCTGTTCCTTCTTCAATCCACTGCGCATTCAATTTGATAGATCCGGATTCAAGCCTCTCTGCCGAAGCCAAAAGAACCAAATCCGCCTTCAATCGAGAACTCACACGCCTCAGTTCTGTCGGCGCCGTCGAATTGCCAATAGGCTTAAAGAGTCCCTTTAGATTTGCGCGCTCATCTTGAATACTCACAAATTCCAATTTCTTTGGTGGCTTCGCCAAAGAAAAAATAATGGGTGCATAGCCTTCGGCCTCTAAAACAACGGCTCGAGATTCCCAGACGGGATGTCCTAAGGGGAGATTCACCTTGAGCGTCTCTCCCTCCTCAATCTCAATGGATTGCCCCATAAATTTGCCCTGAACTCCTTTGACGTTGGAAGGTCGCTCCAAAATCTGCCACGTATATCGAATATCTTCCCGAACCTTATTAAATAACTCCAAAAATTCTGGCGGAAATTTTTGAGCACTCAATATTGCGCCCGGATCAAGATCTAAGAGCGACCCCAAATAAACTTTAGCTTTAGCCTGGTGATCCAGAAAAAACTCACTCGCCGCGAGCATGGTCAAAATCTCAACCGGAAGATCTCTTTGGAGGGCGAGGACTGCCGAATTTAAACTCAGAAAACTCGACTCTAAAACAGTGACGGATTTTTCAAATTCAGAAGCGGCGTAAAGCCTCTCGGCTTCCTTGAGTTGCTCCTGAATCTCACCATATCTTTGCGCATGCTCTTTGATCGTTTCTTCGACCTTGAGCCGAAGGGGATTGGGTTTTGAAAATGCCGCCTTCAACTCGGCATCTGGTATCCCTTGGTAGGCTTGAGAAACTGCCAAGCGCCTCTTCAGCCCTTTGAGAATCTCTGCCTTCTCATCGTCCCCCAAATAATCAGTCTCAATCTCTACGATGGCCAGCCGTCGAGGAGTGGCAGCAGAGGCGGCCGCTATCACAGCATATAAACAAATAGAGCAGGCAAGAAAAAAACGATGCACTCCGTGAATTTTTGCGGGTTTTTAGTATTTTTTCTAGGATTCTTTGCTCTCCGACCAAAGATCTCACAAAAGCATTTACAGGCACCCCGAAGGGTGACAACGATCTCTGAAAGAATAGCATAAGGAGAACTAATATATGTCAGGAATCAATAAAGTCATCTTGGTCGGCCGACTCGGAAACGACCCAGAAATTCGCTACACTCAGCAGGGCGTTGCGGTCACAAACTTCAACATGGCCACCAGCGAGAACTGGCAAGACAAGGCCGGACAGAAGCAAGAGAGGACCGAATGGCACCGAATTGTAGTCTGGGGAAAGATGGCCGAAACCTGCTCTCAATACCTTGCCAAAGGACGACAAGTTTATGTGGAAGGTCGACTCCAAACACGTCAGTGGGAAGATAAAGACGGAAACAAGAGATATACCACTGAAGTGGTCGCTGCGACCGTTCAATTCCTCGATCGCGCAGGCGATAAAACCATGCCTACTTCGGCAGGAGTTGAAGAAAACTACCAACCCCAGGATATGCCTCCCGTGGGAGTAGAGGACGAGATTCCGTTCTAAACTCGTTCGAAAATTACTGAATTCCTAGGGGCATGGGTTGATCCAAAAACCAATGCCCCTTTTTTTCATCAAACGTCCAAGCAAAGCGTCGCTGCGTAGACATGAGTGAGGACTCGAGCTGATTAAAGAATTCCATCTGAATGACGACCTGAGCAGAGTTCAATTTCTCATTGGGATAGACCTTTTTGACTTCCACATTCGAAAAATGAAGATCTTTGAGGCTTTTCGAATTCTTAATAAAGTCCTCTTGAGACTTTGTGCCAACAAAACCAAGCAACCCATAGGGGTCTCCGTCCTGGAGTGCCCGCGCGTACCCCGTGACAGCTTCTTCAAGCTTTGCCTTACGATTCATCGAAGCACAGCCCGTCCCCATAATCCCTACCGCCAAACACAGCATCGATTGCTTCAGGCCCCTCATCATCATTAGTATATTAGGCGAAACGCTTAGAAACGGAAGGGAATTAGTCTATGCCCAATTTTGATCTTTCACCTGAACAAGAAGCCCTCAAAAAAATGACCTTTGAGTTTGCGCGGGATGAAATTCGTCCTGCCTCCAAGCATTTGGATGAAACAGGTGAGTATCCCATGGAACTCGCCAAAAAGGCTTTTGCCCTCGGGATTATGAATGGGCATATCCCATCCGAGTACGGCGGGCCCGGAATGTCTGTCATGGAATCTGTGATTCTCTCAGAAGAACTCGCTTGGGGGTGCACGGGAGTCGCGACTGCTTTCGAAGCCAACAATCTTGCCGCCTCTCCTCTCATTGTGGGTGCCAACGAAGAAATCAAAAAGGAATTTTTAGGACGACTTACTCAAGATCTCTGCTTTGCTGCTTATTGTGTGACCGAACCAGGTGCGGGTTCTGATGTCGCCGGCGTCAAGACTGTCGCAACAAAAAAGGGGGATTCTTATGTCATCAATGGCGCCAAAATGTGGATCACGAATGGATCCGTCGCCAATTGGTATTTTGTTTTGGCAGCCACTGATCCTTCACAAAAGCATAAGGGATTGACTGGATTCGTTGTTCCCACTGACACCCCCGGAATCAAGGTAGGCAAAAAGGAAAAAAACTTAGGACAACGTTGTAGCGACACTCGAGGGATTACCTTTGAGGATGTCGTCGTCCCCGAAAAATATCGCGTCGGACGAGAGGGAGACGGATTTAAAGTTGCCATGGGCGCGTTTGATCATACAAGACCTTTAGTGGCCGCAAGTGCTGTAGGCCTCTCTCGTGCCGCACTCGAGCACTCCATTGAGTACTCCCTGCAAAGACAGACCTTTGGAGTACCGATTGCGCAACATCAAGGCGTCGCATTTATAATTGCGGAGATGGCCCGAGATATTGAGGCAGCTCGCCTTTTGGTTTGGAAAGCCGCTTCCATTATCGATAAGGGGGAAAGAAACACACTCTATGCTTCTTATGCCAAAGTCTTTGCAGCGGACTCCGCCATGCGAATTGCTACAGATGCCGTACAGATTTTTGGAGGATACGGCTATTCGACCGAATATCCGGTGGAGAAGCTCATGCGCGATGCAAAGATTTTCCAAATTTACGAAGGAACTTCTCAGATTCAGCGCCTAATTATTGCTCGAGAAATCATCAAAAAGTGATTTCGCTCGCTACTTTCTGAGCTCGATCAAAAACTTGTGAAAGCCCCACTCCCTCCAAAAAATTCCCAGCCCAGTGGAGATGGGGAGGGCTTGTCCTTAAAAATTCTTCGACTCTTTCCACATGACCCAGTCCAAATTGTGGAATCGCTTTTCTGTTAAGGCGTGTCTCACTCCAAAGGGGATTCGATTCAATTTTAAGAACCGATTTTAAGAGCGGAAGTTGAGATTCCACCGAGTCCGGAATCTGCTCACCCGAAAAATATTGAGTACACGCCAACGATTGGCCATCGGATCGAGATGCAAAAATCTCAGAAGACCAAAGACTCCCTCGCAATTGCTTGCTGGCTTTACTAGGAATCAAGCACCCAAACCCCGATTCAAAATGAGGGGGCTTTTTAAATACTGTATTCCAGACCAATACAGGTTGGTAAAAAATCTGATTCAAAAACTCAATGGAAGATCGGGACAAAATCTCCGAGAACAAAGTGGCGGCTTCAAAACTTGGCAAACAACTCACCACACCATCTACCTGATGACTTCCATACTGAGTTTCGAGGAGGTAGCCAGTCTCACGTTTGATAACGCGCTTTACTCGATTGCCCAAAAACAAATCGCTTCCAAGCGAGTGAGACAACGCCTTCGGAAGCATTTCTAAGCCCTGTGCAAACGAAATGAGTTTTTTTCGACCCCCTTTGGACCTCTCTCCCAGCAATAACCCTCGAATCACAGATCCTCGAGTCTTAGCTCCCTTCCAAACCTTCGGAAACGCCGCTTTCATGGAGAGCGCAGTGACATCTCCCGCAAAAACTCCTCCCACAAAGGGATCGACAATCCAATCCACAATCTCCTGATGAAAAAACCGCTTAAAAAAATCAGAGACGCTCAAGTCATCTTCTCCCAAAGACTTGGATCCAAAGAGATCACAAATGACGGACCATTTGGCAGATTTGCTCAAAAGTGGTGAGCGAAGAAACTCAAATAGACCCGTTGGCAAAGCCATTCGCTGATTGTCTCGCCAAACAAACCGACTCCGCGAATTTGGAGATGGCCACAAAGGATCCAGTGAGAGCTCAGACAACAATTGAAGCCAGTCATTATTGGCCATCACGGTGTTCGGACCCCATTCGATCCACATTCCGTGTTCAAAGGAGGATTTAACCCATCCCCCTGGTCGCGAGCTCGCCTCAAAAACAGAGACGCGATGCCCATTCTTCTTCAAAAAGTGAGCCACCAAGAGGCCGCTCATTCCACCTCCGAGGATGGCTACATGCTTCATTTGGAGAAAATTTGTCCGATGCACCCTAGTTCTGTAAACTCAATTTGTGCGGCAACTGTGGATCCTATTCATTACTCTCTTGATCCTTGTGGGGTATGGACTCACCAAGACTCAACTAGATTCTGCCGTAAATCGCCGAAAAGCTGATTTTGATATTCGCTATATCCCTAGTCCTCAAACGAGTCGCTTTCTCGCTGTGGGATACAACAACGCGCTCGCAGATTTTTTTTGGATTGAAAGTCTCAACTATTATGGAAGCGTCCTGACGAACAAGCAGAGCACCAAAGACTACAAGTATATGGATGCTTACCTTCAGACCATCCTTCACTTAGATCCTCTCTTTGTCATGTTCTACGACTGGGCCGCGACAGTTTTTATTTATAATGGCAATCCAGTAAGCCGCGACAACGTCGCTCAATCAATCGAGTATGCTAATTTAGGGATCATAAATCTAAATCGAGTGCTTCGATATAATGACGTCATTCTGAGCAAAGCGGCCTTCAACTACGCCCTCGAAGCTCATGATTTTACAAACAGCATCCCCTATTTTGAGTTTGCAGGCCGCGTCTCAAATGAAAATCGCCACCTCCTTCTTGTCGGATCCACCTATGCGCTTTATGCCAATGAAGAGCAAAGATCGACTGACCTCAAATTGGAATTTTTATCTCACCTTGTCTTTGAAGCCAAAAAGAAATCGGATTTGATGTATGCCATCGGGACAGTGACCGCGAGTACATTCAATCGAGAAGCTCAGAATTTTATTCGCTCCTTTCGACTCGGCATGGAAAAAGATGAAGACGTTCGCAAACTCGTCGAAAGTAAATTTGCTGATAGCCCGCTTTATACTAAGGCTGCAAACCTCTCAGAAAATCTTCACCTTGATACGCGCCTCAAAAAAATCATGCAGGTCGATATCAGCCGCAATTGGCTCGATCCCACGCTCCATCTTTTGTTGAGCCTTTAAATCTTAAATTGATGAACGGCATCGATCAGAACTTTGACCGAATCCTCAGGAACGCCCGGAATAATTCCATGTCCCAGATTGAAGATGTGCCCAGGACCCCTGCCGTAAGATTCGAGAATCTTAAAAACTCTATCTCGCAAAACTGCCGCAGGTAAGTGTAAGGCGTGAGGATCCAAGTTTCCTTGGAGGGCTATCACTTGCGACACTCGCCGACGCGCTTCAGAAAGATTCATTCGCCAATCGATGCTGAGCCCCTGCGCTCCCACACTCGTTACCTGATCCAAAATTCCGCTCACTCCGTTGACGTAATAAAGACTCGGTGCTGTCACATGGCTCAAAACCCGCCGAGCATAAGGAAGTGCAAAGGTCTCGTAGTCATAGGGCGAAAGCTCTGAAGCCCACGTATCAAACAGCTGGACGGCATCTGCACCCGAATCAATCTGAGCCTCCAGATACTTCCCTGTAGAATCCGCCAAAATGCCCAGCCACTCATGCACCAGTTCCGGCTGCTCCATCATCCATTTTTTGACAACGCTCAGAGTGTCGGTGAGCTTACCCTCTACCAAATAGGCAAACATCGTAAACGGAGCTCCAGCAAAACCGAGAACCGCTTTTGATTTATCAATTTCACCCCGCAACAACTTGAGTGAGCTCAAAATACTCGATGTCTTTTCGGCAGGAACAAATCCTCGAGACAGCTTTTTAAAATCCGCAACCGTTTGAGGAGCTGCCACCACGGGGCCTTTATCGGTAAAATCCACCGTTGCCCCCAGGGCTCGCAACGGCACCAAGATATCAGAGAAGACAATTGAAGCATCGAGCTCAAACTGTTTCATAGGCAACAAGCTCGTCTGCACAGCCAACTCAGGACTATCGCAAATTTCCCAAAAGCTGTGCTTTTGGCGGAGTGCACGAAAGCTTGCCATATATCGTCCCGCTTGGCGCATAATCCAAATCGGCCGTCGTGGCGTGGGTACGAGTGAAAGTGCGTCGAGCAAAATCATGCGGTTAATCCTTCTCTTCCAAGTGGGAAAATGCAACCAATCCATTCCCCCTTAAAACTTTTGATTTGTTTGACCAGATCAGAGGGCGTTCCCCGATAAAATCCTTCAGATATTTTGGAGAGCTCTTTAGCTAAAATCAAAAAATGTTGAGGACACTTTGAATTTAAAATTTCCAGGGTCGTCTCTATCCGATGAGGAGACTCAAAAAAAATCGTCGGCTCCTGCACGGCCAGATCAAAGAATCTCTCTCGATCAATTCCTCTTGAGGGCAAAAATCCAGTAAACCGAAACGTCTCGAGCTCCACTCCGAGGCCCGCAATAAAGTGAGTCAATGAACTCACGCCGCCAATCACTTCAACGGCAATTCCCTTTTCTCGAACCGCGGCGACGAGAGTTGCTCCGGGATCAGAAACTCCCGGCATTCCCGCATCTGAAATAAAGGCCACTGACTTTCCTTCCTCGAGGGAAGCGAGGAGCTCCGTAGCTGCTTTACGCTCCTTAAAATAGGGCGAAGATTTCAGTGGTTTTCGAATCTCAAAATGATTGAGCAGTTTGAGACTGTGACGAGTGTCTTCACAAAAAATAAGATCGACGCTCTTTAAAGTATCAATCGCACGAATTGTCATATCGCCGAGATTCCCGATGGGAGTGCCTACGACAAAAAACTTTCCAGCACTCATGAAAGCCCCACGACATCCCAAAGAGGCTCCACTCTCTCCTCGGCTACAAAAAACAAATGAATTCGTGCGGGCTTCGAACGCGATTCAGGATGTGTCATTCGATAGAGCTCTACTAATTTTTTGAGCTTCTCGACTTTTGCTCGAGGAAATGCGACTTCAGCATCGACCTTACGACGACGGGACCTTACTTCTACAAAATGTAATCCCCTAAAGTCCTCCGCCACCAAATCTATCTCACCCATTTTCTCGCGCCACCGTCGCTCCAAAATAGAAAACCGATTTTGCTGCAAAAACTTCTCCGCCAAAAGCTCGCCCTGAACTCCATCGACAATTCGCTCTCGCCCACCCAAAAAAGTCTTTCGATGAAGAACGCAAGGTCCCAAACGTTCGATCGCCTCTCGATGCACTTCGGTGCCGTATCCTTTATGCTTTGCAAATCCGTACCCCGGAAAATCCGTCTCCAGATTCGTCATCAACTCGTCTCTATAAACTTTTGCCAAAATCGAAGCGGCGGCAATCGTCTTTGATCGAGAATCTCCCTGTATCACGGGCTGCTGACGAAACTTCAGCCCGGGCACAGAATGATTGCCATCGATCAACAACAAATCAAACGAGCATTTGAGTTGGTTCTGAAGCTGCATTACAGCGGTCCGCATCGCCATAAAAGTGGCCTGCAAAATATTTACGCGATCGATTTCATCCGGGCCTACTTCGGCAATCGAATATCCAAGGGCATAATGCTTGATGATCTCAGCCATCGCTCGTCGCTTCTCTGAGGCAATTTTTTTGGAATCATTGACTTGCTTTAAGTCTTTGAGCGCCGCTTCGTTGGTCCGCACAGAAGCGGGGAACAAAACAGCTCCCGCCACTACAGGTCCGGCCAAGCATCCCCGGCCTACTTCATCAACACCCACTATAGAAGAAAGGTCCCACTGTTGCTCCAATTCAAAAGAGCACTGGACCATGATGACTACGCTTAACCCTGAGCTACTTGAGCTTGAGGAGAATCAGAGGGAGCATCTGCTGCACCGCTGCCCGTACCTTCTTGTCCATAGACGAGATCAGAACGCAGTCGTGACTTACGGCCACTGAGTTTACGCAGATAATAAAGTTTCGCTCGTCGAACTTCGCCGCGCGAAATGATTTGAATCTTTTCGATGACCGGTGAGTTGTAGGGGAAAATTCTTTCAACACCGATGCTGTAGGAAATCTTTCGAACTGTGAAAGAGGCGCTATCTCCACCACGCTTCTTCGCGATCACAAGACCTTCGTAAACTTGAATACGAGTCTTATCGCCTTCCTTCACTTTCACATGAACCTTGATCACATCTCCGATTCTAAAATCAGGAAACTGAGGCTTCTTCGGATTCAGGGCTTTGCTCGCCTTTTTCATGATTTCTGAGGGGTTCATATGCTTGCTCATATCAGGGGATAACAGCCAATGGGGTGGGCTTTGTCAATGTCGTGAGACGCCAAAAAGTCGATCCAGATAGATCGCAACAGCCGACCGAACCGAGAGGTGATTAAACTCAGTCGGACCCGAAATCGGACCCATAAATGCATCCAGTTTTTGATGCCATTCAGGGCTCAAACCATAGCCCGTGCCAAAAACAAGGAGAACCGGGGTCTTTTCTCGAGCAGAAATCACCTGCGCTTGGCTCATGTGCTTGGGCCCCTCCTGGCGGGCACTGGTCCCTACCTGAAGCGGCAAAAGCCCCGTACGTTCTTCTATGGCCTTTAAAACCTGCCCATAATCGGCGACGAGATCCACCAGTCCCAAGGCATCTTTGCGCGTGGGGTGACTGCGCTCCCCATACCCCGAGAACCAATGACTCAATATTCGCCGATTGAGAGCCTGTTCGTCAGGTGAGGGATGAACGACAAAATAACCATCCACTCCAAAGGTCCGGCACGATCTTGCGATGTCATGCAGATCCATATTGGTCACCGAAGAGGTGATCAGAGCCTTATTGCGATCCAAAACTGGGGAATGAATCAATGCGACATAAACAGGAAAGGGAGCTTTCATGTCTGAGCCGCCTCTCGCCATTTTGAAATTTCTTTATGATTCCCTTCCTGCAAAACGCGCGGAACTTCATAGCCCTCAAACACGGGGGGTCGAGTGTATTGTGGATATTCTGTGGTTAACTGTCGGCCAAAGCTCTCTGTTGCCAGAGACTGCGGATTTCCAATTACTCCTGGAATCAAGCGAGCCGTCGCTTCGATCACTACTTCCGCAGCCACCTCTCCTCCCATGAGGACATAATCTCCAATTCGAAGCTCTTCATCCGCAAAATGCTCCGCAATTCTCTCATCCACTCCTTCATATCGCCCGCAAATGAAGGTCAAATGCTGAAGAGTCGCAAGTCTCTCTGCTGTTTCTTGTGTAAATGGTTTTCCCTTAGCCGAAAAAACAATCACATGAGGTGCAACTGTCGATCGAGCCTTGAGATCTCGAAGAGCCCTGACAATCGGCTCGGGCTTCATCACCATTCCCGGGCCTCCTCCATAGGGCTTCTCATCGACACGATGGTGAGGTGGATCCGAAAAGTCTCGAATATTGACGACATCCACCGCAATTTTCTGTTCGGACAACGCCTTCCCTATAAGGCCTTCACGACAAAAGCTCTCAAAGAATTGGGGGTGAATTGTAAGAATACTATATCGCATGACTCAAAGGGCTCGAACCTCTGCCAAATAATACAAAATTATTCGACGATACGAAGATCGGCACTCACATTATGTTTTCGAGAGGCCGCACTCAAAATTGTGCGCATCGCAGATGCTGTTCGGCCACGCTTGCCAATGACCTTGCCCAAATCGTTTTTGGCGACCTTCAACTCAAACGCGACGTGCTCATTATCGCTTTCAGCTTCTTTGAGTTCTACACTTTGAGGCTGGTCCACCAATGCCTTGATCATGCTTTCCAACAAATCTTTGAGCTGACGATTATCAGAACTCGTGTTGGTCGTTGTCGCGGCGGCGCTAGAAAAAAAACTCTTAAACATTTTCAGTTCTCCAATTAAGTAAATACAATTTGTTTATTCTGCTCAGATTACGGGTCGGCGACTTGTTAGGCCGCTTTGATCTTGTTCTTTGCGAGCAAGGTCTTGACCGTCGGCGTTGGGGTCGCTCCTACTTTGAGCCAATACTGAATTCGTTCCGTTTCGAGCTGCACTGTGCCCATTCCTTTCTTCTGCTCTTCAGAAGCATTTGCTTTGGACACGGAGAGATTCATCGGATCATAAATTCCCAGAACTTCGATATGTCGACCATTGCGAGGTGCGCGCGAGTCGATGGCGACGATTCTGTAATAAGGACGTTTTTTGGTACCAATACGATTGAGTCGAATTTTTACTGCCATAGATGTCCGAATCTTTTGCAGGAATTTTAGATTTTGTCTTGAAAAAAATTAATTGACGTAAACTGTTTTCGTCATCTTCCAAAACCAGGCATTGCACCCCTCAAAAGCCCCTTCATATTCCCCATCTTCTTCATCATCTGCTGCATCTGCCTGAATTCATTAAGGAATTGGTTGATTTCTTCCACTTGAGTCCCCGAACCCTTTGCGATTCGGCGTTTGCGATCTCCATTGATCACATCTGGTTTTGCACGCTCATGAGGTGTCATGGAGTTAATCATCGCATCGACGACCTTCAGTTTTTTCTCCACTTGGGCCTGATCCACCCGACCTGCAAACTGAGACATCCCCGGAATCATTCCCATAATCGATCCCATGGAGCCCATTTTTTTGATCATCTTCATTTGTTGCTGAAAATCTAAGAGACTCAATTCTCCTTTAGCCATCTTTCTGGCTTGAGCCTTTTCATCAATGCCCTCGGCATCAACAACCTCTTTGGCCTTCTCGAGCAAACTCGCTACATCACCTTGGCCGAGAATTCTTCCAATCCATCGATCTGGATGAAAGACGTCCCACTGCTCAAGCTTTTCACCTGCTCCTACAAACTGAAGGGGAACTTTCAGTGCTTCTCGAATCGAAAACGCCACCCCGCCTCGAGTGTCTGCATCTGACTTTGACAAGACACAACCCGTCAGCCCCACTCGCTGACTAAACCCTGTCGCCACCTGAAGACCCTGTTGTCCACTCATGGAATCCGCGACGTACAAAACATGATGCGGCTGAATCATCGCTTTGAGTTCTGCAAGCTCAGTCATCAGAGCTTCATCAATCGAAAGGCGACCCGCCGTATCCACGATGACGAGATCAAGACCATAGGTTTGAGCATATTTGATCGCTTGTTGCGCCCTCTCAAGTGGCTTCATCGACTCGGTCTTGAAGTAGTCAATTTTTGCATCTTTAGAGAGTCGTTCCAATTGCTCAATTGCTGCGGGACGCGTGACATCCACACTGACCAAAAGCGGTTTTCGCTTGAGCTTTTTCTTTGCAAAGTTTGCGAGCTTTCCACAGGAAGTTGTTTTCCCTGCCCCTTGCAATCCCACCATAAAAACTATGACGGGCGGCTTAAAACTCAGCGCAAATTCTGCTGTCGGACCAAAGATCCCGAGCATTTCCTCGTAAACAATTTTCAAAAACTGCTGATAGGCGTTCAATCCCGAAGTGATCGCCGCCCCTAAAGCCTTACGACGAACATTCTCAATGAACTGAGTGACAACACTATAACTCACATCGGCTTCAAGCAGACTCGTTTTGAGACTCACAAGAGCCTCTTCGACATCCGCTTCTCGAATTTTAGCAGTCCCCTTTAAGCGACTCAGGGTCTTCTCTAGTGCGCCTTGCAAGCCTTCAAACATCGCCAGAACATAAACACAAAGCGCACTGAGGGCCAAGAAGCAAGAAGGGGCTGACATCAGCCAGCCCCTTCCTTGAATAACGACGAGGATTCCTCAGAAGACTAGAACCAAGGATCTTGATCAAATTCGGTCAAACCCATTTTTCCAAGGGTTTGAGGCACGTTCACTCGACCCGCACCAAATTTGTTGTCCTTCTCTTTACCTCCTCCAACTTTGTCCGCCGAAGTCATCAAAAGATTCATGACTTCTGAGATCTTTAAGTCGGGTTTCACTTGATAAAGAAGCGCAATCACACCTGAGACGTGAGGTGTTGCCATCGAGGTTCCTGACATCTTTGCGTATTTTCCTCCGGGCATTGCCGAGTAGACATCTACACCAGGAGCAGACACATCCGGCTTGGTAAGTACGACGTCTCTTCCATCAACTTTCATCTTCACGGGTCCGCGCGAAGAAAACCGAGCAATTGCATCGCTCGAATCCGTAGCACCCACAGCAAATGCATTGGGCAAACATCCGGGGCTTCCTACTGTTTCTGCACTTGGGCCAGAGTTTCCTGCTGCGAAACTCGGAAACATATTGAGCTCAACCCAAGTCGTCACCGCCTGAAAGAAAGGATCCTGACTCGCATCCGAGGTGCTTCCTCCACCCCAAGAATTGGAAATCACTCGCGGACGATCATTCGTCTGAGGATTACCATCGGGATCCGCCATCCATTCCATGGCTCTCAAAAGACCGCTGAGAGATCCGCTGCCCCCTCCTGTGAAAGCCTTTGCGATCACAAAAGAAACTTCGGGAGCAACTCCAATCTGAGTTCCTCCTACACCGCGTCCACCGATCGTTCCGGCGACGTGTGTGCCATGGCCATTGTCATCATACGGAGTGGTCTTGCTTCCCACAAAATCCTTAAAAGCCAGGACTCGACCAGAGACTTCGGGATGATTTCCATCAAGGCCAGTATCGATGATCCCTACCACAACGCCCTTTCCAGTAATCTCGGGTCTCTCGCTACGAATCTGCGGAATCCCAATCTTTTCGAGGCCGTAAGTAAATTCTCCCGCCTCAATATCCGCTTCTTCTCGAAAATCCGGAGCGAGTTTGATTTTGCGATCGAGAATGATTCTCTCTACTCCAGGAATCTCTGCCATTTCCATAATGCTCTCAGGCGTGGCCGTCGCCATAAATCCATTGGTCGCCCACATAAAGAGATATTTTGAGAGAGGCTTTGGCTCGCCCATCAAGGTTCGCTCAGAAAGTTTTCCTTTTACGTATTCCCTCAATGCTACCTGAGAGCGAAGTGCTCGCTGTCGCAGCATCTGTTCCTTCTCAGCTCCAGAAAGATTGCCAAGAAATGTCTGACCCAACATCGTCACGGGCTTCATCACCACAATGACGGGAACTGGATTTTCTGTGTTGTCCAAAACACGCTGAAGATCTGGCGAGATTCGATCTTCAATAGAATCGATATCCGCAAATACTGCTCCTAGCGCTAAAAAGTTAAAAAATACACTGACCCATAGAACTCGCTGAACGCGTCGATTAAAAAACATTGATTCCTCCCCCAAGGTGACATTTTAGGGCGACGCAGAAAAAAGATTAAGAGAAATCAACGATCAGCGTGTAAATTTTACATAAATAAATATTGTTTATGATAAATTTTTCAACTCGATGCGCTATTGCGTCGCGCCAATCTTCAAAAAAATTCTCACCTCAAGAGCAAAAAAAAGGGCCCAATACATGGGCCCTCTTCTCTTCACCTTATAGGGAAAAATTACTTTGCCTTACGGGTCTCCGCCACAACAGCTGCTGCAACAGAAGAAGACGTGGAGCCCTTCAGACTCGCTCCGAGCTCCTCTTTCTTAATTCCCGCTTTTGCAAACACTTCGGTTTCGATATCGGCCAAGACCTTGGGCTTTTCCTTCAAGAACTGAATGACATTCTCTCGACCCTGTCCGAGCTTTTCACCTTTGTAGGCATACCAAGCTCCGCTCTTCTCAATAATGTTTTGCTCTGAGGCAATATCGACAACCTCTCCAAGCCGAGAAATTCCCTGACCAAAGACAATGTCAAACTCGGCACGTTTAAATGGAGCTGCCACTTTATTCTTAACCACTTTCACTGTGGTGCGATTGCCGATCACCTCTTCACCTACCTTAATGGCATTGGTGCGACGAATATCCAAACGAACAGAGCAATAGAATTTAAGAGCATTTCCACCAGTCGTGGTTTCAGGGTTTCCAAACATCACCCCAATCTTCATTCGAATCTGATTGATAAAAATCACAATCGAATTTGATTTGGAAATTGTCCCCGTGAGCTTTCGTAGCGCCTGACTCATCAACCGCGCCTGAAGACCCATATGGCTATCGCCCATATTGCCTTCGATTTCTGCCTTGGGCGTCAATGCTGCGACAGAATCCACAACGATCATGTCCACGACTCCCGATCTCACGAGAGCATCGACAATCTCCAAAGCCTCTTCGCCCGTATCGGGTTGCGAAATCAGCAAATCGTCAACCTTCACTCCGAGTTGGCGAGCATAATTGACGTCAATGGCGTGCTCTGCATCGACGAAAGCGCAGACACCGCCCTTCTTTTGACATTCTGCTACTGCATGCAAAGTCAGCGTTGTTTTCCCGGATGACTCAGGACCAAAGATTTCAATAATCCGTCCTCGCGGAAGTCCCCCAATTCCCAGCGCGAGATCGAGACCAATCGATCCTGTGGGTACGACGTCTGTCGATGGAACGAGTGCCTGGTTCTCACCAAGCCTCATGATGGAGCCCTTGCCGAACTGCTTTTCGATAGAACTCACCGCCGCTTCAAGCGCCTTTAATTTCTCAGCACTCAGGGTCATGACTTTATTTGAGTTCGTTGATGTTTGTTGTGCCACTTTTCCTCCTTGTGATCCGCAGATCACCTACACCGATCTTCCACTTATGAACGCAGTGATAGACTCTGCCTCCAGACAAGACTGTGTGGGGTCACATTGTAAAGCTAAGATTTAATGCGGGTTCTATCGCGATGCAGCGTGCAGAGCAGGCCTAGCGATCGTCAGGGCCTTCTTCTTCCTGAAAGCCATCTCCAAACTCATCCTCGTCATCATCCTGGTCGTCATCTCCACCCAAATCATCCTCGACCATCTGATCATCACGGAAATCATCTTCGTCCAGATCCTCTTCTTCATCGGGGCCACTCCCCCCTTCCACAGGACCGAGCTCATCCTCCATATCCTGACGCTCCTCGTACCAACGCATCTGGATCTCTTCGAGGATCTTTTCATTCGACTTCTTGGGATTGTCGCCAAAATCAGAAAGCTTTGTGATGTATTTATGCAAATCCGTAAATCGAACCTTCAGTGGATCCATCTTCGGATGTTCATCAATCAATCGAAACGCAATTTCTTCTACATCAGTCCATTTCAATTTTAGCTTCGCCATAAATCCTACTCCGGAATACTTACTACTACAGAACCAGTCTTAATACGCGCTTGGCAACCCAGTCGGGATTTTTGATCCAACTTATCACTGGATTCAAGCAAAATGCGCTCATCTTCAGAAATGGGGCTCAGGTTCGCCGCTCCCTCTTCAACATAAATATGACATGTCGTGCAGGCACAGTTCCCGCCGCAATCATGATTGAGGGGAACATTATACTCTACCGCGCACTCCAAAATGGAAGACCCCGCCGGGGATTCAAAAGACTCCCCTGTGTTCTTAAAGGTAATCTTAGGCATGTAAATACTCTAAGGCGATCAACGAGCTGATTCAATTCTTTGATGAGACAATCGTTGGTGCACCGCTCGATTCAAAAGACTTTCGGCCAAATCCCGAGTGATGTGTTCGAGCTCTGCCGTCCGCGCTCGAATCACTTCAAGCTTTGAGGATTGCATATCCACCTCTAACGCACGCAAAACCGGAAGGATTTTAACCTCTTGAGCGCTTCTAAAGTCACTTTCCAGCAGCGGACTTGCCAGCGATTTTTCGGTGGCTCGAATCAATGACTTTGCCTGGTTCTTTGTTTCAATCAACTGAATGTGGGCAAAATCCGTCTCGACATTTTCAAGCGCCTCTCTCAGCATTCGCTCCACTTCATCATCCGAGAGCCCAAAGCTCGGACGCACATCTACAGAAGCTTCTTCGCGAGTTCGTTCGTCAATTGCTCGAACTCTCAGCACTCCGTTCGCATCCAGTACAAAAATCACGCTAATCTTGGGAGCGCCCGCTGGCTGCGGCGGAATTTTCAGTTTGAATCGCGCCAAACTGCGGCAAGCCGAAACCAACTCTCTCTCCCCTTGCAAAATATGTAGATCCACAGACGTTTGATTGTCGACCGAGGTGGTAAACGACTCTTGCGCCGAACAAGGGATCGTCGTGTTTCGGTGAATCACCTTACTCACCACTCCACCCAAAGTTTCAAGACCCAAGGAAAGTGGGACAACATCCAAAAGGAGGGACTCGCTGTGCTCGCCCGCAAGAGCAGCCGCTTGAATCGAAGCTCCGAGAGCTACTGCTTCATCGGGATCCACTGTCGAAAGGGGAGGAAATCCTACAAATTGCTCTATCATTTCGCGAACGAGAGGAATCCGCGTGGATCCTCCGACCAACAGAACTTCATCGAGATCATCTACACCCAATTGACAAGCTCCCAATGCTTGTCGACACAACTCCAGTGTCTTTTGAACCAATGGCGCCATGACTTCTTCAATTTCTGTCCGAGTCACAATACCACTCCACTGTACTTTATCCTCCCAGTGCAGCGTCACATTCACCATCTCGGCTTCCGTCAGAGATTTTTTAATCCACTCCACCTGAGCCATGAGACTCGTCGTCGCCAAATTGGATTGCGGCTGAGTTCCCACTCGCTGCACAAGTAACTTCATGATCGCAGCATCGAGATCATCTCCCCCCAACTGAGTATCTCCATCCGTCGAAAGAACTTCAAAAACTCCATCGACAATCTTGAGGATCGAAACATCAAATGTGCCCCCGCCAAAATCATAAACCAAGACTGTTTGAGTGCGCCCCGAGGTCTCGCCCAAACCAAACGCCAATGCTGCGGCAGTCGGCTCATTGATCATTCGTACAACTTCGAGACCTGCAATTTTGCCACCCACCGCTGTCGCTGTTCGCTGAGCATCATTAAAGTAGGCGGGTACTGTTACGACCGCCTTGTGAATGGGTTGGGCCAATTGATCTTCAGCCACTCTCTTACATCGTTTGAGAATCTCGGCACTCACTTCGATGGGCGTGATGGGCCGCCCGGACAACTTCATTCTGATCATTTCATCGGTCGAAGGAGAAAAATCAAAAGGAAGATCTTGTGAGATCTTGGGCAAATCTGACTTTCCTCGTCCCATCAGTCTCTTGACCGAATACAAAACGCCCTCTGGATCAACAGACTTGAGCGTTCTCGCTCTCTGACCGACCGCTTGAGGCCGACCGGCTTGATCATAAGAGACTACAGAGGGAATCAATTTTGATTCTCCATCCAAAAGCACGCGGGGACGCAGTTCTTCACAGACGGCCACGAGAGAATTCGTGGTTCCTAGATCAATCCCAACAATATACTCGCGTTTACCCAATTTTCTTCTCCAAATCTCTCAGCATCGATTGAGCATAATTATGCTCCAAAACCAATTCCTGAATGAGAGTCAAAATCGTAAGTGCTGTACCTTGGGCAGGAACCACAACACTCCTCAAACCCAGATCATCAAAAGCTTTAAAGGTTTCATTCAATTGATGATCTCGAAGCTTCTTACCTTTCAAAAGCGTTTCTCTCAATTCGAGGAGGGCTGATTTATCGGCCGCCTCTTGAAGTTCAAAATAAACTGGTGCGAGGCATGGGGGAACCTTTGAGCCCAATTGAATTTGAAAGAGTTTCAGAATATAAGTGGCTCGGCTCCAAGGATCACGCAAGCATCGATAAGCTCCGTTAATCGCAGCAGATTTTTCAAGAATCTCTAGGGAATTGCCAATCCGATCTGGGTGATGCCTTTTGGATAATTCATGAAATCGCGCTTCGAGGACCTTGGTGTCTAGACTCAAGACGATCGGATCTATTTCCATCGCCTCAAAATGATTCATTGATCACCAAAAATTAGGCCGAAAATGAAGTTCCGCATCCGCAGGACTTCTTGGCATTAGGATTACTGTAGGTAAATCCAGAGCCATTCAAACCGTCGACATAATCAACTGTAATGCCCTTCAAAAAAAGGGCTGAACGAGGATCTACAACGACTTGCAGGCCTTGATACTGAATGACCGAATCCCCATCTGCGGGCTGCGCCTCAAAGGCCATTTTGTATGAGAGGCCAGAACATCCGCCCCCTACGACAGAAATTCGCAAAATCGATCCTTCTTTTTTTTCGCGCTTCATCAGGTTCAGGACATGCTCTTGAGCGCTAGATGTAAGATCAACTACTGACATAGATCATCCATTCACTACAGTTGGAGGAACAAGACCTTGCTTCTTTTTATAGTCATCAATCGCTCCTCGAATCGCATCTTCTGCCAAAACAGAACAATGGATTTTGACAGGAGGCAAATTTAGTTCCTCGACAATCTCTGTGTTCTTAATTTCTTGAGCCTGATCGAGCGACTTGCCTTTAAGCCACTCGGTCGCCAAGGACGAAGAGGCAATGGCACTTCCACATCCAAAGGTCTTAAACTTTGCATCTTCGATGACACCCGTCTCAGGATTCACCTGAATCTGAAGCTTCATCACATCTCCACACTCCGGAGCTCCGACGATCGATGTCCCCACACGAGCATCTTTGACATCTAATGAACCAACGTTGCGAGGGTTCTCAAAGTGATCAATGACCTTATCTCCGTATGCCATAAAAAATTCCTCTCCGCTTTAATGTGCAGTCCATTTTACAGACTTCAAATCAATTCCCTCTTTGACCATTTCATAAAGAGGCGACATTTCTCGAAGCTTTTGAACAGCTTTCACAGTGCGCTCAATTGTAAAATCAACTTCTTCTTCTGTTGTAAATCGTCCCAGACCAAATCGAATACTGGAGTGAGCCAAATCTTCTCCCACACCAATCGCCTTTAACACATATGAAGGCTCAAGGCTTGCGCTCGTACAAGCAGACCCCGAAGAAACAGCCACCTCAGGAATGGCCATCATCAACGCCTCCCCTTCAACATAGGCAAAACTCAAATTCAAATTATTGGGAAGCCTTTGCGTTGGATGTCCGTTCAACTTTACATCTTCAAGCTTTTCTAAAATTCCTTGATGAAGCCGATCTCTTAACGAAGCAACTCTCTTGGATTCTTCCGAAAGATTTTTGATGACCAATTCTGCTGCTTTTCCAAATCCGACAATCCCAGGAACATTCAATGTGCCGCTTCGCATTCCCCGTTCGTGACCACCACCAAACATAATGGGGCTCAACCGAACGCGCGGATTCTTTCGTCGGACATAGAGTGCTCCGATCCCTTTAGGGCCATAAATTTTGTGCGCCGTGAGCGACAAAAGGTCAGCCTTCCAATCCTGAACATTCACAGGAATGCGCCCTACTGCTTGAACGGCATCTGTATGAAACAAAATTCCATTTTCCTTAGCGATCGCCCCAATTTCTGCCATCGGATTGATGGTTCCGATCTCATTGTTGGCGGCCATGATCGAAATCAAAATGGTTTTGGGCGTAATTGCCGCTCGCACACTTTCGGGGCGGACCATTCCAAATTCATCAACAGGCAAATAGGTCACTTCAAAACCCTTTTGCTCCAAAAACTTTGCTGTATCTAAAATAGCTTTGTGCTCGATGGCGGATACAATGATGTGGTTTCCTTTATCGGAATACATCTCCGCCACACCCTGAAGCGCCAGATTATTGGATTCCGTCGCACCCGACGTAAAAATAATTTCTTTAGGATCTGCCCCAATCAACTGAGCAATTTGAGCTCTCGCTTCTTCGACACCATCTTCGGCGGTCCATCCAAAAGTATGATTGCGACTCGCAGCGTTACCAAAACTCGGACCAAAATACGGCAGCATAGCTTCAAGCACTGCGGGATCTACGGCAGTCGTAGAATGATTATCCATATATATGGGGCTATGGGTGAGATTGATTGATTTCACCTTGTCCCGCATCGATGTTCGAAGACTGATCATTTGTTAAAACCTCAACGAATTCACAATAATGTCCAAGCTCTTTACGTCAACGTAAACATTAGACAATTCAAAAGTAGCACACAAAAATTCCGCCAGAAAGGTCTTAAAATGCCTTTAATTCCCATTTAAAAGGGATCCTAGTCATGGCGAAACAAACTCCCTTTATGCAAAAATTTCAAAGACTTACCTGGAACTCCCCCCTTTCGGGCCGAGTGGAAGGCCCCTTTGTGCTCTTTCATGGTGGGCTCGGAGATCAATTGGCTGATCGTCAAAGCCTGCTTTCATCCCTTACCAAAATTGCGAGCCGCATTCAGCGAAGACTCCGATCTTCAAGTGCCGTCGATATGTGCGTCGAGGCTGTGAACGAACTAGAGAATGATCCCACATTCAATGCAGGGTACGGCGCACGACTACAACAGGACGGAATCGCACGTCTTTCATCTGCGGTGATGGACGGAGGACTTCAGCATATGGCTTCTGTTTCCAATATTCTTTCTCAAAAACATCCCTCCAAAATCGCTCGCGATCTTCTTCTTGAGAAAGATCGAAATCTCTCCAGTTTTGAAGCCAATGCTTTTGCTTACAAGAGCGGATATGTTCCCACTTCTGTTCTCACTCCCTTGCGATTTAAAGAGTGGCGGGATCGCCTGCACGGAAAGACGGGGACTGTCGGTGCTGTCGCTTTAGATCAGAAATCACGCCCGGCCGCATGCACTTCGACGGGTGGACGAGGGTTTGAAACACCAGGCAGAGTTTCTGACAGCTTCACTCCGGCAGGAAATTTTGCGAATCCCTTTGGAGCTATTTCCTGCACTGGTGTTGGAGAAGAAATTTTGGATGCTGCCGTTGCGAGTACCATCGGCGCTCGCCTTGAAGATGGCTGGTTTCTCACAGAAGCCATCGCACGAACTTATCAAAGACACCAAAGATGTTACTTTGGCAGCATCAGTCTCGATGCCCGAGGGCATGCATGCGTTTATGCGACACGTGGTGCCATGAGCTTTGGTCTTGTCACCAAGAAAAACTTTTTTGTCGGACTACTGCCCTCGGACTGGCACACCATTACCAAAAAGCTATAAAGCGCGCTGAACGATTGGGATTCGCCTACCGATTCCAAAAGATTTGGTTAGCCACTGTTAGGCCACACTTGGCGCCAGAGGAGAATCTCTGGACCCCTCATTGTGAGCGCTGAGAAGTCATGATATTCCAACGACAATGAGTCGATCCATCAGACAACTCTTTGCTCTCCTCTTCATATCAGTAATCGGGCCTCTAAACGGACAGGATCTCGCAGATGCATTTGAGAGAGTGGAGCCCAGTGTTGTGAAGATTCAACTCATCAAATCCAATCTCACTCCAGATAGCTTTTTGGGTGAGCCCGATGTTTTGAGCTCAGGGAGTGGATTCGTCGTTGGTCAAGAAGGGGACTCGCTTTTGATTGTAACGAATGCGCATGTGGTTCCCGGCCTCCATAAGCCTCTCGAGACAAAGAGCTTCACATTGAGGCAAGACACTCAAATCCGAATTGTTTATTTTGATCGAAGTCAATTTGACGGGGCCCAAATCGAGTCCGTCGATTTTATGAACGATCTATCAATTCTCAAAGCTCGAAAGCCGGAGGGAAGGTTTCCTGATGCGCTCTCTTTGAGAGACCTACGCACGATGCGTCTAGGCGAGACTGCATTTGCGATCGGATATCCCGGATCTCTTGGCGAAGGAGTAACGATCAATCGGGGAATCATTTCCGGCCGAGGTCGCTTTGCAATGGAACGGTTTGCGACAACTTCGACGGTTCCTTTGCTTCTCACCGACACCCCTTTGAACCACGGCAATTCGGGAGGCCCCCTCTTTGATGCTGAGGGACGTGTCTTAGGGATCAACGACCAGATTCGAGAGCGAATGCAAAGTGTAGGATTTGCGATTCCTGCAAGCCTTCTTCAGAAGCTCTTGCCGCGATATCTCAGTCACGGGGAGCAAGTATTTCGAGATTGGGGCTATCTAGATCTGAATGTTGAAGTTCAGGCGCCATCGGGCCGCTTACTTTTTAAGACATCCCCCTATCAAGATCTTAAAGAAGCAATGGCTTCGCTCAAACTCTTTGAAAGCGTCTATTCGAAAACCGTGATCATGATCGTAACTGAAGAAGTCGCTAGTAACGATCCCTCTCAACTTCATCCGGGCGACTTGATTCTTGAGATCAATGGCGAATCCGTTAAATCCATCGAAGAACTTTCAATTTTAGCAGTGAGTTTATCCCCCGGAACAACGGTACAAATGAAGGTTCAGCGCGGAGAAGAGTTGATTTCGCTCGATCGCCGCGTCCTCCCCCTCATTGATTATATGAACGATGTGGTTGCATTTAGTTCGGAGCTTCACAAGAAGTATTCACCAGCGCCTGCCACCAAGGTGATCCCCAATGAAGGGGGTGATCCTATTCACAGAACTATGCTCGGCCTCTTAAATCCGGATGATATCGAGGGGATCCGTCAAAATGGCGTCCGTTTAATGCTGACCGAAAATCTTTACTCAGGATTCTAGCATTCCCAGATTACCAAAAAACTATAAAGCGCGCTGAACGATTGGGATTCGTCTGCCGATTCCAAAAGATTTGGGCGATACTTTGAGCCCGAGAGGCATCTGATAGCGTTTGAATTCAGATTTAGAAATCCAGTTCAATATTCTATCAACTTCTTCCTCAGCAAATCCTTTTTTTATCAGCCCTTCTTTCATCACGAATTCTTCTAAAATGAGTCGAAGAATCTGATCGAGCCTCTCGTAAGGAGGCAATGTGTCTTGATCCTTTTGGTCAGGCCGAAGTTCGGCGCTCGGAGCTTTTGTAAAGACTCGGTCAGGAATTCGCTTCCAACGCCGATTGGCCTCTTGAGACAGTGCGTAGACTTGAGTTTTGTAAACATCCGATAGAGGAGCAAGCCCGCCATTCATATCTCCATAAAGTGTGCAATATCCCGTCGCCAATTCGCTCTTGTTTCCGGTTGTCAAAAGGAGATGACCAAATTTATTGGAGAGCGCCATCAAGAGTGTTCCACGAATACGAGACTGTAAATTCTCCTCTGTCAGACCAGGCTCCAATCCTTGAAACGCCTGAGAAAGAGAGGTTAATCCCGCGGAAAACATATATTCGATGGGAATAACATGAACAGGGTTTTGCATGACGCGAGCCAAAGCCAAAGCGTCTTCGTTACTCTCCGCAGATGTGTATCGAGAGGGAAGCAGAACGCTAACCACATTGTCGACACCGAGAGCATCGACAGCGAGACAGGCCAACAATGCCGAATCAATTCCCCCACTCGATCCTAAAATCACAGAATTAAAATTCTGCTTCTGACAATAATCAAGAATGCCCAACTTAAGTGCATCGTAAATATCTGCCACTTCATCATGGGCAGAGCGGACCATAGTCGTAGAGGGGGGTGATACCAAATCCAGAGAAATCTCATCTTCTGCAAAAGCCTTTCCCTGTAAAATCAAAGAACCTTTGGCATCAAAAAAATAGCTTCTGCCGTCAAAGATAATGGAATCATTTGCGCCAACGGCATTGACGTAGATCAACGGGATCTTGTGGCGCTGCGCGACCCCTGAGAGCATTTCTCGCTTCCGCAAAACTTTTGAGTATTCGTAAGGAGAGGCCGATATATTTATCAATACATCTGCGCTTGAGGATTCTAGCACTGGATTCTGCGCATATCGATTGTGCAGTGGTGTGCCTTCGTCATCGGCCCAAATATCTTCACAAATAGTGAGCGCCACTTTCTTTCCCAGAAATTCAAACAAGAGAGGGGATCGGCCGGGTTCAAAAAATCGATCTTCATCAAAGACGTCGTAGCTCGGCAAAAGTCTTTTTCGATATCGATGGTCGATTCGTCCTTTAAGCGCAACGACTGCAATATTGCGAAGAGGCCTTCCGGAATCTTCGTTCTTCTCAATGCTGCCAAAAATAAATGACTGACGCGAAAACTCCGTCACAAGCCTTTGAGCATAGTGCTCGGCCCTCTGTGCAAACTCGGGATAATCCAACAAATCCTGCGGTGGATATCCACAGAGTGCACACTCGGGGAAAATCACGAGATCGGCATTGCCCGCCGCCCTCAAAGACTTAGCCATTTTGGCATAGTTGCCCTCAAAGTCCCCCACGATAGAATTGAGTTGAACAAGTTGGACTTTCACAACTCATTCCTTTTAGCCGACGGACGAAGCCTCAGCAATCTTCTTAAACTGCTGGCTAAAAAGATCAGCCGCATAGCCTCCCTTTATCGACATGAGGTGATCAAATGTCCCTTGCTCCATGATTCTGCCCTCTCGAAACACCAACATTCGATCGCAACGCCTCAAAGTACTCAATCGGTGTGCAATAAAAAAGCATGTAACCCCATGGAGCGCATCCGAACGCCAAAGTTGCTCGAGCGCTCTTTGGAACTGAAACTCCGTCAATGAATCCACATAAGAAGTTGCTTCATCAAAAATAAGGATCCGCGGCTTTAAGACCAAAGCGCGAGCCAAAGACAGAAGCTGGCGTTGACCGGATGAGAGCGAGCTGGCTCGCTCCATAAAGACAAAATCCAAGCCACCGGGGAGACTCTGCACCCAACGCTTTAACTGTACAATCTCAAGCGCTCTCCAGATTTCTTCATCACTGATGTCCCGATAGAGCCGAATATTTTCCCGCAAACTCAAAGAAAACAAAAACACATCCTGAGAAACCCACCCTAAGCCAGATCTGAGAGTCTCTAAAGAGTAGTCTTCAATTGGTCGTCCATTCAAAAGAATTCGACCTTCGGACGGTTTATAAAATCGCATGAGCAACCCGCACGTGGTCGTCTTACCAGATCCCGTTTCCCCAAGCAGGGCCACCTTCTCTCCTGCTGCTACAGAAAAACTTAAATTCTCAACCGCATTTCCTGCTCGAGATTCGTAAGCAAATGTGACTCGATCAAATTCGATTTTGACTGATTCGCTGAGAATCTCTTTTCCATGATCGTCTTCCAGAGGATGATCTGACACTTCTAAAAGTCTATCGACCGCGGCCAACGCCTGTTGAAGAACTGTGTACTTCTCCGCAAAATCACGAACCGGCCACGCAAACAGACTGGCGTATCCCAAAAAGGCGACAACCTCTCCCACCGTCATTTGTTGATGAAGGACAAGGTATCCACCAAAACCCAAGATCACCACATCCATCATCGCCGTTAGAAAGGGAACCATCGGGTTGTAGAGTGCATACTCTCTTACCGCTTTAATGTTTCGAGTCTGAAGACGATGAGAGAGACTCAAAAATTCAGATTTTACTCTTTCTACTGCACCCAGAACTCTCACTTCTCGCTGCCCCGAAAAGGTCTCTGCCGAAAACGAATTCAGCGACGAGAGTGTGGATCGCATAAATCCAAATCGCCGACGAATTCGATGATCAAAGGAAACAGTAAGCCAGATGAGAAGGGGACAAACCGAAAGTGCTGCTAATGCCAGTCGCCACTCAATGATAAACATCGACACCATTACCCCGAAGATCAAAAAAATGTTTCCAATTAATGGCACTAAAGCGGTTGAAAACAGCTCCTGAACTGCGTTCACATCACTCGTCAAACGAGTGGTCAATGTTCCTGAGGAAATCTTGTCAAAAAATCGAGCGGGATATCTCAGAATTCGGCTCAAGAGCTGATCGCGATAATCAACAAGGATTTGAAGCCCAAACGCAGCCAGACAGTATGTCACCGAGGCCTTAACAAAAAAGAGAATGCACTTGATTCCCAAAATCACAACGGCAAGCGCCCAGAACGCGTGCATATCTTGGAGTACAAGGCCTTGATCGATGAGACGCCCTAAGATATAGGGACTCCATACCGTAAAATATCCAGGCAGGAGGGCCAAAATGACGGCCCAAAAAACATTCCATCGATAGGGCTTAAGCAGCTGCAGAATCTGACTGTAAGCAGTGACCGTCGTCTTACTCACGGAATCCCCCCTGCATCACAAGATCCTGGCTGAGGATGTTTTGTATCTGATGGAGCTCGCGCAAAAATCCACTTGTGCGAAGAACCTCTTGGGCTGGGCCGTAAGATTCAATCCCCAATTCTTTGAGCACAAGAATTTGAGAGCACTGAAGCAGAGTCTCTAGACGTTGAGACACCAAAACTACTGTGGCGCCTTGTGGAAGATACTTTCGGAGCGCGTTCAACAAGTGAGCTTCGGTCTCCGCATCCACATGCGAAAACAAATCGTCAAACAAGTAGACATCCCGACGACGCAAAAGGGCTCGGCCTAAGGATAGTCTTTGCTTCTGTCCCCCCGACAAATTGACTCCTCTTTCGCCCAACTTGACATCGAGACCTCCACGATCCAGAAGCATCTGCTGATCAAAGCGCAAAGCTTCTAGGAGCTCCCAGATCTCGGGGTCTTTTAGCTCTCCCTCCAAGCCAAGTGTTAGATTTCTCTTAAGGCTACGCGAAAACAAAAATGTCTCCTGAGGAATATACAAAATCTGCCTCATGATTTCTGCCGGATCCAGAGTGCGCAGGTTCTGCCCACGAAAAAACACCGCCCCCCGATCAGGATCTCGCTGGCGACTGAGCAATTCCAAAAGGAGGGACTTTCCCACGCCCACGGGTCCTGTCACTCCAATCCAAGAGTGAGCTGGGATTTGGAAATTGAGATTTTCAAACAAGCGATGGCGTCCCTGATCAAAAGCCAGCGAGAGGTTCTCAATCCTCAAATCAAAATGAGCATCAAAGGGAATTCGTTTCAATTCTGTCTCGCGATGAATACTTGGCGCAACCTCTGTCAGCTCGTGAACGCGCTTCTCAGACGCTTTGGCGGATCGATACATTTGAATAAACCATCCCAACGCCATCATGGGCCAATCGAGATGGGCAATATAAAGCTGAAACGCCACAAAATCAGAGAGTGCCATGGTTCCCTCGATCACTCTCAGGCCTCCAAAAATCACCGCGAGGACCATGCCAAGTCCCAAAGCAAAGTCTAATCCCGGAACGAAGAAAGTCTGGAACTGCGCAACTTTCATGCTTGCGTCCTTGAGTCGACGACTCTCTCGAACAAATTCATTATGAAAGCTTTGTTCGCGACGAAAAGCTTTGAGGACTCTAATTCCAGATGCCAGTTCAAAGGCTTGTGCGCTGAGCTGCGCCGTGATCTCTTGCACGCGCTCATAGTAAATCGAAAGGCGATCACTCCAAAAAATCGCGATCCCCGCCGTCAGTAAAAGTGGCGGAATGACAATCAAGGTCAATGAAGCGCTGAGCTGAGACAGAATAATTGGAAAAAATATAAAATTGATCAGAGCATCGACCAGCATCAAGGCACCAATAGCCAGAAGCATGCGCATATTCTCAGAGTCGGATGAAAGAGCAGAAAGCAAATTTCCTACTTTTCGGGATTTAAAAAACGAAAGGGGCTGAGCATGAATATGCGCAAAGACTTTCTCCCGCATGCGACTTGCTACAGGAAATGTCGACCAGATAAAATAGACTCGCCACCAATAACGACCATGCGCCACAAAGGCCGCCACTCCGATGTAGAGAAGGGATATACAGATCAAGAAATACCCTCCTCCCAAATGTGCCCAATCCGTTGGCATCCATTGCGGAAGAGGTCGATTTTGCAATCGATCAATTACGACTTTAACGAGATAAGGAAATGTAAATCCCAACAAATCAATGATCAGGAGCCAGAGTGTTCCCTTTAAATAGGCCGGCAAGTTTTGCTTCACCAGAGCCCGAAGACTAACTTGTTGAGAAATTTGAGATCGAATCACTGCAAAGAATTGAGATACGCATGAATAGCAGGAATGTCTGCCTTTAAATGAGGCATCGCAGGCATTAACGCCTTTCCTGATCCCGGTGCAGTTTTTGGAATGTAGCCTTCAGGATACTTGGCCTCGAGGATTCTCGCGCTGAGTAACTCCAACGAACTCCCAGCGACTGCCGGGCCTAATGCCCCAGCCAATTTTGGATCCGTATGATGACAAGAAGTACATTGACTGGAATACACGACCCGGCCCCGTGACACGAGCGGGTCAGAATTCTGAGGGCCGGATTTACATCCAGCCCCCACAAAAAACACCAATATAAAAAATGAATTTAGATTCACGCCTTAAATCAAATAAATCGTCAAAAAGTAATAAGCCAGCGTGAGAATCAATCCAAAGTGGATTACGGCCGCAATCGATTTAATCGGAGCTACCATTTTTCCAAACATGGCATTCAACTGAATGATGGCCGTCAACAGAGTCACAGCGATCGTCACCATCATAAAATTAGGAATCTCAGGCAGCTGCAGAGGCAAATGCCGGCAAGCCCCCATCAAAAACAACATGGGAATGGAAAACAAAACGTTGGTTCGAGAGGCGACCGATGCTCGAGCTCCCGCATCCGCCGCACGAGGATCTGCTTGGCCTCCAGATGCAACGGCTTGAGCAGAAGCAATAATGATTTTTTGATTTGGCCAAATAATAAACCACACATTGGCCGCCATGATCGTTGCCAATCCAGCACCAATCAAGATCCAGACTCCCCAAGAAGTGGCAAAAATCCCCATTCCAGAACGCATGGATTCCATATGAAGCATTCCAAGCCCGCTTAAAAAAGTGGCTAAAGCTCCCCATCGAAACCACCAGAGGGCTCTCGGCACCAATGAGCGGATGCAAGCGGACTTTGTCGTCGCATCAGCTTCCGCAAAAAACGGCGTCTGAGAAAAATTAAAATAATAGAGGTGACCAATCCAAACGATCCCCGCCATAAAATGAATCCAGCGAAGAACGTGAAAAAAACCGTCTGAAGTAAAAAGGGGATTTTCCATAGTGCCCAGAGCCTAGGGCAAGAAATCCTGAAAGTCAGTACTGAAATTTTTGGAGGAATAAGGTTGACGTAAACTTACTAGAACTGACTTGCAAACTTTACTCGTTAAATGGCCAGGCAACGCAAAAGCCTTTAAAATCAAAGAAGGCTTCTGAATTTTTCCCGCTTCGATTTTGGCCCCATAAATTGCGCCTCCCCTCAAAACTCCAATTGCCGTGGGTAAGAGGTAATTCATCCAGTAACCAAAATGTTCTCCGAACTGCCCAGCCCCCAGAATGGTCATATGATCCAATTCAAACATTCTCCAATAATAAAAAGTCATGACGCCCAGAGAAAATGGACTCCAAAATCCCTCCACTATTTTGCGGCGAGCATCCGAAAAATCTGCATCCTTCGAATACCTAAAATAGGCATAGGTCGAAAGAAAAGCGACCGGAAGCAAAATACCAAAGGCATAACGACCCACGGGAGCGTCATTGATCGTTAGATCTCTGAGCGCAGCATATTTTGCAAAAAAACTGGGCAAAAACCCAATCAGCTCTGTTTCAAACTGCTGCCACTTCCATCGCGGCCAAAACTTGAGCTTCCAAGTATTGAGTCGATACAGTGACCTTTCAGTTGGTGCGGCATAGAGGTGAGGTCGCACGGTATTGTTAAAGAGAGAGTTCTCTGCCACATGAATTGCGCCACTCGTACTAGGCCCCCGCGTAATAAACTCGGTCCATGCTCCTGCAGGAAAACTAATGATGCCAAAATGCTTAAGCGACTGCCACCACTGCGGCCCATGATAAATTAAAAATCGATACGTCGGGTGAAAGAGCCCAATCAACGTCGACAATACAATATGCGATTGAAGGGGCTTAATGTGATCTCTATAAAATCCAAAGACAGCACCCCAAGTTTCTTTCGCAGTATTTGGGTTGAAAAGACTATAGAGCCCCTCTGTAATCAAAGTGGAATCAATCTTGGGCATCCCTTCTGCCACCAAATACTCATTAAAAAAACCAAGCCCCGACATAGCGAACACATAAAAGACGGCGAAAGTCATCGCGTCCTGAGAAATCGGAGGAAAAGCCGCGACCTTAAATGTACTCATTCGCTGAAAGGATAAATTGGGAGGTCGCACTGTAAACTCAGAAACAAAAGGTCCGCGTCCCGAATTTTGATTTTGCAGATACGCCAACGTAAGAACGTCTGTACCGGTGCCGTTGCCCGCCCTGACGAGCTGTCGTGCGATAAACAATTGATAAAAGGGATCAAGGCGTGAGGTAAATCGATCGTCTCGGATGACAATCCGCTCTGCCCGATTTGGAAGAATAACTCGAATAATTGGGGCCTCTCCCGCCCAAGTAATCTCCGCCCGAGCTTTGCCTTCGAGATCCGACTTTTGCTCATAAGGCATTCCATTGGGGCGCAGGGGAAGTTGAATGCGATTTCGATCTGCAAGGAATCGCAGTCGATCAGTTGCATCACGATACTTAAGATATTTTAAGAGTTCTTTTGGAGGATTCTGAATCAAGCGAACCCCCAACTCAACAACCTCTCGGCTCAGCCTCAAAACCTCTTGAGCCTCCTCCTCTGAGAGAGGTGCTCTCTGAGAACGCTGGAGAGCCAAATTCAAGCTCGCCCTCATAGCCTCTGCGGGCTGCTTAAGAATCTCATCAAAGATCAAAAACTGAGCCTCGTTGGGTACACGCGAGCTCAGGATTCCTCGATCATTGGCCAGGCGCCGTTGCTTTTCTTCGCTCTCCCAATGCAACCGAAAATTCTCTAACTGCGTGACAAATTCAGTATAGGCCTCGGGGCTCAACTCATGGAGCTGAATGGGCGCATTCTTGCCGAGAAACTTTGCAATTCTCTGATAAGATTCCACCATGTCCTCAGTCCCACTCTGGGCACGTCCAAAACCCTCCTGCAAATCATAAGACGTCCCCGGAAGATCCATTTCAAAATTCTCTTGCTGAAAACTTTCAGGATCAACCGACTTGGGATTGCTGATGTCATCAAAAGGGATTCCATCAAATTGATTGTCACTGGGCTGAGCATGGAGACTAAAAAAACTAGAAAGCAAAATCGCTGAGGCGAAGAGTCCCCTGATCCGCAACAGATCTTTGCGCCGAGAGCCCCTCAAAAGATTGTGAAAGAACTTCATCTATCTCGCTGTCCTTATATCTTAATTTTTGGATTTCAGCAGAAAAGAATTCTGTATTTTTGATCTAAAAATCTCATGACTATTCAAAGACTTAGGTCCCCTGCGATCGCCTCTTTAAATCTGATTAAACTCTTCGCAAATCGATTGATCTCACGTTAATGTCAGGGTCCTCTCGAGATTTGTGGCCAACAGATCTTGATCGAACCTTGATTGTCGCGATTTATAACCTCGATTAGAGTCGGCGCTCCATGACGTTGCAGAGGGGTATCTTTAAAATCCTGGCGGTCCTAGGATTCATCGTCTCTGCAATCTGCACTTCTCCTTTATATTCTCAGACCAGTGGCAACTGGAATACAGTTCAAAACCACTCCGACTCTCTTTTGCCTGAAGAGATGGACCAGATTTATGACAGCCTTAGACGACTCGCTAATCGCGAACTCGAGCGCATGAAGCTCGAAGCTCAAGTTGAATTTGAAACTATTTCTGAAGTCCGAGAGCTTCGCTCCAAAATTGAAGACGAGAATAAATTTCAAAAGAGTCTCTCCGAAGACAGCCTTAAGAGGTTTGAGGAGAATGAATCGCGAAGCCTCAACGTCCTTACGCGCGACGAAAGTAAAGAAATCCGGCAGTCCAATAAGCGAATCCAAAAGTATCAAGCCCAAATTGAAAGGATGCGAAAGGCTCATGCAATTCCAGCGCGCGAGCGATTTTTGCAAGCGGTCCGTGAGCACCGAATTTATGTTTCAGTTGTAAAAAAAATGGGGCGCCTGATTTATACCTCCGGCAGGCCCACTCTGGATGAATCAGGGCAGTATCCGGCGAGCTATTTTTTGGAAGGGATCGAAGGGGGGACTTTTCTTTCGAATGCGATCCAAGATCGATTTGAATTGGTTTTGATTGAATCAACGACCCCTCAAGAAGAACTTGTGATTTTTAAGCAGGCTCCTCGCGAAGACTTTCGTACAGACTTTAGCCAACCCATTCCCAAGAAGCTTCATTCAAAGGAGCGTAAGAGAATTCTCAGAGCGGACATCCCGCTCGAAATCAATCGGCGCAAGGATGGCAGCATGCGCTCACTTTCGGCTTCGTGGGAAGACTATTGGCCTCGCCTGAAAAAACTCACTGATCGAATCAACGTGTATACGGATGCCGATGTCATGCTCGCAAAGGATTCGATTGTGAATCCTCAGAATCCCAATGAAAGAATTACTGAGGTAATAGAGATTCCTCGGGGTCGGTCACTCTCCGAAAAGGCACTGAAGATTGGAAACGCTGTGGCCGAGAGCGCTTCTTGGCGAAAAGCATTTCAGTCACTGATCTCCGCTGGGGGACAGGCGGTGATCGCAGCATCAGTGTTTCATCTCTTTCATCCCGAAGCGACTGACTTTCATCTCACACTGACGGCGGTCACAACATTTAGCTACGCCTGGATGCTGGGAACGTTTTCAAAAACTTACGACCGAATCTGTCGCTTGCCAGGCAACTATTTTGGAGAAGTCGGAATTCGAATGATTACTCATATTCCTCTATTGGTGGTGAAGTCTGCGATTCTGGGGGGCTGGGTTGCGTTTATTTCTCCTCGCGTTTACCTCTCAAGCGCAACGATTAGCTTGGTCGACAAGGTGGGCTCTACGATTTCGAGCATTATTCCTCGACAGCGAGAAAAGTACGGCTTGAATGAAGGGCGCTACTTTAAATTATTTGATAAAACCTTTTCACAACGAGAGCTTATATCCGCTTGGCCTCGAATGCTTTTACAGGATGCCGCGCTTTTGTTTACTAACAGTGCGGGAGAGGCGAGTTCCTTAGGGAAAATGATCCAGATTCTGTCGGTAATTCCTTATTTTATGGCAGATCTTTTGCACTTGCGCTCGATGGAACGGAAATTTCCTCATCGCGCGGGAGATCTAGGAGAAGATCGCGCCCGCCTGATGTCACTTATCGACTTGCCCGCAGCGATCATGAAAGTTGAAGAAGTCGTCGATCGTATGCGAGGGCTCAGCCCCAAGAATCCTCTCGCTCAACACAATGAGATGAGATGCAACGCCATCATGAGTCGATTGGAGGCCGCAAGAGCTTATACCCCAACGACGACCGCGGCTACCGAAGCAAAATCTCAACCCTAAACAAATTTAGTATTTGGCCTTGCCGTAAGTATAGGATTCTAAATTCACCGAATCCTCTGAAATCTTAATGGCTTTAGGAAGCAGCGCGTGCAAGTTTTCCGGCAAGCGTTGAGAGTGCTTCTGGAGCAGCTCTTTAAAGGCGCTGGCATATCCAAGTATGAGTTCGGACGCCGACATCCCCCGAGACTCGGCCTTTGCCAGTACGTCGATCACACTGAGTTCTCGGTGAGTCTCAGCCCAGTGCCTCAAAACCTGGGCAAAAGTACGAACATCATGTGAATCTTCGATACGCATATCCGCTGTTACCTGCATGAACTCAGATTTCATCGACTTTGATCGTCAGGCAACCATTTTTTGAATTTGTGATTAGCTTCCGAAGACGACTCGAAGAGTCATAGTCTGGCCCTCGTCTTCAGGGCCAAACACTGAGGGAAGGAGCCGAATTTCTCTCGTCGTTGAATTGAACTGATAATCTGAAGATGTTAACTGAACGCCATCCAAGTAGACCTGTAATGAACTTGTATCTGCTTGGCATGAGAGAGTGACCACCTGCTCTGAAAACTGAATTTTGAGTTTTAGGCGATTTAAAACATCGTCATAGTTGGGCGCCGCAAGATCATCTTCGGAACCTCCACTGGCAGCAGCTAGGGCTCTGTGCTCTGTCCCGACATTCACAATTTCTCCTCCGGGTGTCAATCCGACCACGGAGTGATAATAGGCTGGCGCGCCGAGAGGTGAAAACACATCGTCAAAAGTATTCTTCACAAGCTCCAGTCCGTTTCCGCCCGTCGAGAAGCTTCCATTCACGTTGAGATCATCATCACTAAAAACAACAACATTGGTAGAAACTCCCGTCGTCAAATATCCGAGAGGTCCACTGAAGGGTTGATTGGGATTGCCCGTCCGACTGGATCGCGGACTGCCGCCCAAATTGATACACGCTGAGGTGACTTGACCTAGACTCATTCCGTCTTGATTGTGGCGAGGGCGAAAATACTTCCCAGCTCCCACACAATTTGAGGCGAGTGACCCGCCAGCATCTAAAGGAACACTCGAAGGCAGTCGTTGAGCAAAGTCAGAAAGTCCAAAAGACTTGAAGATTGCGCCATCGGCAAATCGAGAACCGACAGCTTCGGGAACGTAAAGGGCTTTGCCTTGAGTAATAACACTCTGGAACGGATTGGGAGCCCCAGAAGGAAACGCGCTTCCGTTGATTCCGGTCATACTAAAAATCAAAATCAGTTTGAGTTGATCTGTGATCTGCTCGAGCCCAGTAATAAACGCATTCATGCGAGAACTTACATCCGCGATTTCTCCATCCATCGAACCGCTATCATCAAGAACAAAAACGACGTTCGCTCCACGAACAACGTCCGTTTGAATCGGAAAGGACTGCTCGCTTCCTAAGGTAAGACATGCCGGAACATTGCTTTCGCCACCCGTATTATCAGGGGTACCAAAGCTCGTCTGATTTTGACCCCGATTGGAAAGACTGACAGGAGGCGCTCCGGCGCAGCCTGCAATAAAGGCACCCCCACTGATGACGAACAAGATTTTGGTTAAGGAATTCACGTTAAACATCTCCGCACATCTGTTGAACATTGTTTGATGTTCACGCTCTATAGCTTGCAAGGGGAGTGCCGAGTTCAAACCGGCTTTAAACTCATCCCGACGGCTTGCCATCGGGCTTTTGAAAGAATGATCGGGCAAAAATGCCAGAGTTTTTAGAGCCACTCTCTATTGATTTTTCTTAAAAAATTCGAGAGTCGCCGTGGTCAAGGGACGGGGAAGTTTATCTATGGCAAACCATTCCATCTGAAGCGCCTTATCCGCTTCCATGATTTTGGGCTCTCCCCAAAATCCCTCTGCGATGACGACAAAGACTCTATAGCGAAATCCATTTTCGTGCAGATAGGCAAAATGAGTGAGGTTCAAAGTGAGGCCAGTGATTTCAATGTTTGCCTCTTCAAGAACCTCACGGCGCGCAGCATCTGCAATGGTTTCTTGAGGATCGAGCTTCCCGCCCAAAAAGCCCCACATATGCTTCATGGGAGATGCCCCCCTCAAATTGAGGAGATATTTTCCATCTTGATTCTTAATCGCGACAGCCACGGCATCAATCACCCCCGGAATGCGAGTCAAAGGAGAGTAGATGCTCAGGGGATGGCGGGCGTCTCTGAAGTTAAAATACGTTACCTTCGTGAAGATCCTGCGGCAGGCCTTCTGAAACTCGTTCCAAGGAGCCGCTTCGAGCGACGTCAGCCCTGAGACAAGGACGAGAATAAAAGCTTTTATGATTCCTCTCCCCATCACCCTCAAGTAAAAAACTTATGAGGCTCTCGCGTTTGAGCCAAGGAGAAAATCAGGTGCGACTTATAAATTTGTTTTTTATTTTCATAACCGCATTTAATCTTGCCTCCTGCTCCAAACCCAAGCCCGAAATTCTTCGAGTCTATTGCTACGATAGCTTGATGGCCTCAGGTGGACTCGGCGAAAAACTTTTTGAAGAGTTTCGCAAGAAGTGCAATTGCGAGGTTCAGGTCCTTCCCTCTGGAGATGGGGGACAGATGACCGCACGATTTTTGTTAGATCAAAAGAACCAAAAAAATATTCCCCATGTCCTCATCGGGATTGATCAAAATATCTGGTCGCAAGTGAGAGACTACGCCGAAAATTGGGAAACCTGGAGACCTGTGGGATTGGATCAGATGTCCAAAGAACTCCAGATTGAATCCGGATTTCTCCCCTTCGACTTTGCACCGCACGCCTTCATGGCGGATACACAACAACTTCAAAAATTGAAGTTGCCTCCCCCACAAAAGCTTACTGATCTATTGGACAAAAAATATCAAAGAAAATTCATTTTGGAAGACCCAAGAACTTCAACCACGGGTTTAGGGTTTTTGACTTGGACGCATTCCGTGAAAGGTCCAAAGTGGGTTCAGTATTGGTCGGATTTGAAACGCCATTGGCTGACCATGCCGAGTGGATGGGACGAAGCTTACGCTCTGTTTCTCAAAGGCGAAGCTCCTCTTGTTTGGAGTTATCTGACATCTCAGGCCTACCACGACGAAAATGGAGATACTCAACAAAGATATCGAGCGATTGTTTTTGAAGAGGGCCTGCCGCTCCAAATCGAAGGAGCAATGCTCGTCCATGGTGCTTGGAGTGACACGATAAAATCTCAAGCAAGACAACTTCTCAATCTTCTAGTCTCCCCAGAAATTCAAACCAAGATTCCTCAAACCAATTGGATGTTTCCCGCGAGACAAGACGTCGAACTGCCCGAATCCTTTAAGCGACTCCCGACTTATAAGGCCTTGCCCAGAACACCGGTGTCCGCCGATCAACTCCTCAAACAATGGGAACAGATAGTCCTGACCCAAACCCCATGATCAAGAAGCTACTGCCGTCGGTCGCCCACATATTTATTGGCCTCTTTGTTTTTGCTCCTCTTTTGTATCTGGTGTTTTCGGTTGGATCCAATTTTCAAATCCTGACGGCCGTTTTTGATCCTGGGATTCTTGCGACCTTGAAATTTTCGCTCTGGCAGGCGGCATGGAGCAGTGTCCTTTCTGCAATTTTTGGGAGCATGCTGGCCCTCTGGCTCTGGAAGTCAGGCGTATCAGGAGATCAATGGATACAGACTTTTTTGATCATTCCCTTTGGGATTCCCTCCTTGGTCGCCTGCTTTACTTGGTTAAACATTCTCCCTGTCGATTTAAAATATTCGCTGACTGCAATTGTGCTCGCTCACGTCGTGTTTAATACGCCGCTTTTCACATCCATCCTTTTAAACAGCCTGTCCAAGATTCCACCTTCTCAAATCCTGAGCGTCAAATCTTTGGGAGGAAGCCTCTTTGCGCAGTTCAAGTACATTATCTGGCCCCACTCCCGAACGGCAGCAGCCACCGCCTTACTTCAGGTTTTCTGTCTTTGCATTTCAAGTTTTGCAATTGTTCTGATTCTGGGGGGCGGCCCTCCTCATCAGTCCCTAGAAACCAGTTTGCTTTTTCGAATTCGCAGCGGTGTTCCGGATTGGAACTCCGCATTCGCCATTGGACTCTGGCAGATTCTCCTAACCCTCATCCCCTGGCTTTTGATGGCTAGGCTTTTAATCACACCCACTGAGCCCCATGAGACTCAAGTCCCGACTGAAGAACCTGCTTCAGCAAATAGAATATTTTGGACCCGACTCTTTTGCGCAGGATTTAGTCTGATTTACTTTGTCCCCTTCTTGATTTCAAAGAACTGGATGGATGAACTCCCCTATCTTTTAAGTTCTCAGTTTATTCACGCGGCCATTCAATCTCTCGCACTCGCACTCACAGTCATCACACTTGTGCTCTTACTCTGCGCTTGCCTCTTTTTTGGAACCAAAGCTCGATCCCTAAAACATGATGCTTTCGTCTTGTTTTCTAGTGGGCTTTCGCCACTCGTCATCGGTCTTGCCCTTTGGATCACCTACTCGAATTGGCTGGATCCACTCGAAGGGAGTTTTACTTTTATCGCCATCTTACAAGGCGTGCTCTTTTTGCCTCTTGGCTATCGATGGCTTGCCGCGCATCAAGGTCAAAATTTTGATCAAGAGCTCGACGCCGTCCGAAGTCTCGGCGCATCCTCTTGGCAAAGTTTTTGGATTGTCGAGTGGCCCCGATGGCGGCGCCCCTTGGGCATGGTGGGCGCCCTTGTGGGATGTGCCAGTCTGGGGGAGGTCGCTGCAGTGTCTCTTTTTTATTCAGAGAGTTTTGCTCCGATTTCCATTCAACTCTCTCGAGCGATGGGTCAGTATCAGTTTGCGCGCGCTGAACTCCTTAGCTTGTTGCTCTTTGTATTGTGCTTTAGTCTCAGTGCCATTCTTGCAAGAGGAGCCAGGAATCCATGAGTCTCATCCTTCAAAACATTCAAAAAGGACTTGGCGATTTTGAGCTCCACGCTCACTTCAAAATAGGCCCTCAAGAAAGACTTGGAATAAGTGGACGAAGTGGTGGGGGCAAGACCTCACTCCTCAAGCTGATTCTCGGTGCCATGGAGCCCGATTCAGGAGAAATTAAATGGGGCACCCAATCACTCAAAAACATTCCAATTGAAAAAAGAGATTTTGGAATGGTTTTTCAGAACCAAGGTCTTTTGCCGCACTTGAGCTTGAAAGAAAATTTGATTCTCGGACTTAAGCTCCGAAAGTTTTCTTCGCAAAAAATCCTCGAGCTATCTCAGCCATGGCTTGAACGATTGAAACTCAATAATGCTTCTCAGAAAATTTCTGAAATCTCTGGAGGCGAAAGACAAAAGCTCGCGCTCGCTCGTGCACTGATTTGGGGGCCACGACTCGTGATGCTCGACGAGCCTTTTTCTGCCCTAGATCCCGCTTCCAAGAAGTTAACCAAAGACTTTATGATTCAAGTCTTTGAAGAAACAAAAGTCCCAGTCTTAATTGTGTCTCATGATATCCAGGATCTCGTTGATCTCACGGAATCACAGCTCGCGCTTATGGAAGCAGATCAAGGAAGAATCCGAAGATTCCATCGTGCTTTCGTTTAAACACAAAATGATAATGATCGTTCGCTATTTTTTTGAACTTGCGAGTTGTGACATCAAAATCCGTCGTGCCCGGTCCAATCACAACAAAATCTCCAGCCGAGGTCTTTGATTGCAAGAGATCCAAAAGCTCCGACTTTACTGAATCAGCGTCGGCCGCATCACTCTCAACACCGGAGAGGTAAAAGGTGACGGGTCCCGGCTTTTGAAAGGACTTTAAAAAACTCACGATCTCTTGCTTCAAAAATTGAGCTCGAAATCCTTGATGACGAAATTCATTTGTAATCGATGAATCTCCTCCATAGTTGAGATCGACGCCTGTATAAGAAAGGGCTCCAAAACTCTCTGCTACAATTCGAGCAACAACGGAGAGATGCATTCGACCCGCCGCCAGATCCACAAAGTGATGCCCAGCCATCACCTTTTTGAGTGCTTGCCCCACAGGGGTGAGTTGAGCCTGATTGAGCTCCTCAATCTTATCCCACTGGGCTTGAGCACGTCGTTGGCCATCCCTTGCAACAACCGATGTGATATCCGGCAAAACTCCTACATAAAATTCAGCAGGGTTATCTACTCCGATATTCCACAGGCTCGTCACAAGCCAATCCGAAAACGTATGGGTATCGCCCTGATCATAAAATGGTGAAGCTGTTTGATTCATTTGAAAGAACCGCTATCACACTGGGCCCAAAAAAGAAAACCAAAGGCACCCCAAACTTGTGTTGTGAAGATGCAGTGAAAGACCTTACCTTAACTCCATGACCTCTCTGGCTTTGCTGACGACCTTGCTAAGCGCCCTGCCGACGCATCCCATTGAAATTCATGGCGATCGTGGGGCCCGAGCGAATTACCCTGAAAACTCTCTCCCCGCCTTTGAGTTTGCGTTGTCTCAAGGCGCTGATGTCCTCGAAATGGATGTCGGTGTGACACGCGACGATGTTTTAGTCGTGTATCATGACCTCTACCTCAACAATCAATTGTGTCGGGGGCGCGACGGATCTGCGATTACCCAGGCCCTTGCGATTCGCAAAATGACTTGGGCAACGCTTCAAAAGTTTGAATGTGGAACTAGTCCGGTCAACATCCCTCAACTCGAAGATGTTTTAAAGCGCATCACGAGCCTTTCTCATCCGCACTCAGCAAAGATTCAGTTTAATATTGAAGCAAAATCACTCCCTTCAAACCCCGAACTCTCCCCTGAGCCGCAGGAGTTTGCATCGATCCTTGTTCATTCGATTCGAGCGCTCAAACTCGAAGACCGAACAATCATTCAGTCCTTTGATCATCGACTTCTGATGGCCATCAAAGAGATCGCGCCAAAGATGAGAACCTCGGTACTGATTCAGGGCACCCTGCCCATCGATCCAGTCCGGATGGTTCGACTGACAGGAGCTGATATTTATTCTCCGCAAGCACAGTGGGTGACTCGAGAGCAGGTCAGAATCCTTCAGGCAGTGGGAATCAAAGTCATCCCGTGGACAGTCAATAGCGAAGCGCACTGGGAGAGGATGCTTGAATGGGGAGTAAACGGAATCATCACGGATGACCCCAGAGGATTGAGAAAATTTTTGGATAAAAAAATCGCACTTCAGACGGAGGTCCCTGCAAAATGAAACGCCTCTTAGCCTTTTTGATATCGGGTCTCGCTGTGGGAATAATTGTTTCGACACTGTTTGTCCCTACGATGATCGCTTGGTATTTTGAACCTCCCGTAGATATCGGTGTGAACTGTCGACCCGCCGTCGACTGGGCGCTCACGAGATTTGTTTGGTTTCAAGTGGGTGGCGGCGCCTTGGGACTCGGCCTCGGACTACTGGCCTACTTTCAATCCAAGCCAAAGGCTGCACAAATTACAAAGTAATATAATAGTATTTTGTTCAAGGAACATTTCTTGCCCTTAGATATCGCGGAAATGGAGCCATTCTCCAATTTAGTTTCTATGTAACTTACAATTAGGTGAATTCTGACGCTGTTGCGTTAGGTTGGGGGTGTACAGAAACCAACAAAGGAGAAAGAAATGAAACAGACAACCCTCACAAAAATCACCTTCTCATTGATTTTGAGCATTGCAGGAATCTCACCCACTCAAATCTTAGCCGATGTCCTCGTCATCTCTGGCGGTAAGGCCAGCGTCGTTAATGAAGAAGTGGCGGTGAAAGATATTCTTCAAGAGTTTCTCAACCAATCTCTCTCAAGTTCCCCACTGATCAAAGTGGATCTGGCGAGTGAAAGGACTTTGGATGCTTCTTTGGTAGGTCTTAAGACTGCGGCGCTTGTGACGTTGACACTCAAAGAGCGAGGAAAAATCGTGCGCTCACAAAAAGCAAAGATCAGTAGTATTGAGGAGCTGGATTTTGCACTCCCTCGGCTTGTTCAGGCTGTTGCCGAGAACAAAAGTATTATTGATACCGTCAGTCGCGGAACAGCTCTCAATGCAGAATCACGCGATCCTTCTCGACTGAAAGCACTCGGAGGGTTTCAGGTGGACATCTCTGGATTTGGCGCTGCAACTCAGGCGCTTGGTACACAAGATCCATTGTTCTCCATCGGATTCGGATACTCGTGGAACGTAGAACCGATTCGAGTTCATCTCCATACCGATTTTATGGGTCAGTCGGGAGACGGCATTGACGGCAACGGTGAACATAAAGCATTTATCTGGGCCAACAACTTAAGCGTGGATTACTATCTTTATCAGACCAGAACACTCGGTGTCTTTTTGGGAGGAGGAATGGGATTTGGAAATTTTTCGACTCCTCGAGCCGTCACCTCAACCTATGGAAACAGCGACTACACATACTATGACGACGTCAGCCACTGGGGTCTCATTGGGACAGCAGAAGCGGGTCTAGAGCTTTTGCGACAGGCAGATATTAATGTCGATATTCGAGCCCGTGCCATGACCTATGCCGGGAAGATAAACGACGAAGTACCCGTAATCCTTGGCTTAGGTTTGGGGGTCCGTTTTTAGAGGTTTTCGGGCTAGCCGAGCGGACCGACTGCTGTTATTTTGAAAAAGTAATAGTAACTAGGTCCTTTTGTGAGCGTTCCTGAGCATGTCGCTTGAGCCTCCGAAGACTGATATATGCCCTGTTAAGGAGGCAAAATGGGAAAAAAACTGTACGTTGGAAACCTTCCGTTTTCTGTAACGGAACAAACCTTGGCTGACAAATTCGCTGGTGCTGGAAAAGTAGAATCCGCGAAAGTCATCATCGATCACGCTACTGGCCGCAGCAAAGGCTTTGGCTTTGTAGAAATGTCGAGCGATGAAGAAGCAGCAAGTGCAATTCAACAATTTAATTCAACTGATCTCGAAGGCCGAGCACTCACAGTGACCGAAGCCCGTCCTCAGCAACCCCGTGAAAGTCGCGGTGGATTTGGTGGCGGCGGCGGAGGCGGCGGTGGACGCGGCCGAGGTGGATTTGGTGGCGGCGGCGGAGGCGGCGGTGGCCGTGGTCGCGGTGGTTTCGGTGGCGGCGGTGGACGCGGTCGCGGAGACATGCACTAAGCAGTCATCATCTTTCACGAGATGAATTTAAAAAGGGCGACACCAGTCGCCCTTTTTTTTATGCTCTGAGTGCGTGAGTTGCGATGCACGAAGGAGCCGTTTGTCATGATTTTGTTGCTTGCAACTTCTCTGAGCCTCTCATTGATCTCGGTGGATGATGCCATCGCCTTTCAAGAGCCCTATACTATTCCTGTTTACTTGCCTTCATCAGCTACGATTCCTCTCCCTTCATATGGCAACACTCTCTACACAGAGGTGGATGGCGATAAATTTGTAATTCATATTCCTTCGGGCGCAAAAATATATAACCCCCTCATCTACAAAGCGACTCTCGGATTTGAAGTGTCTTGGAATCAGAAATCAATTGAGATGAAGAATTATCGATCACTCATCGTTGATGTCACACTACCTTCCCCGCAAATTCCGACGTTTGAAAACCTAATACGGGACTATGTGATTTATCTCCTGCCAGGAATGTCGGGGGGATATTATTACGCCAATCAGTACGGAACCCCGGGGGAACCGGGATGGCAGTATTTGGGGATGTGGCCCCCTCCCAATCCCTATGGATCAATTCTATTGAATGCTCATTCGGTCGCGAGCTTTGATGAATTCAAGTTTCAAACTCAGTTGAGAGATACACTCAACCCGAGCATCCAAGTCGCAAGAATAAAGACAGAACCGCACACTGCGTCTAACTTTAAGATCACTTTTTGGCCCCATATGGAAAACCCAAGTTACTCTTATGGACATACGGCCTCACTCAACTGGTCGGGACCTTTTGATCTCAATATTGATGGAGTTGAAGACGAGAGCGATACGGAATTGTTTGAAACTTGGTATACGCTAAGAGATTCAAAGGCCGACTGGGATGAGAACGGAACCATAAACTCGGCAGACCTTGATTTGTTTTTGTCTGGAATTATCGTGGAGCCACCAGAATCAAACGGAGGAGCAAGCGAAGGCGGATCAGCTGAGAGCGGCGCAGAGGCAGCTGCCGGTGGATGCCATCTTGGATCGACCACTCCCTACTCAGATTCGCCGGTCTCTGTAGTGCTGTTCGGACTATTCCTCTTCTTTTTCTTCTTGCGACTCAGGGGATTCGCTCACAACTCCCGAACGAATCTCATCATGACGAATCATTCCGCCAAAATGAGCCGTACGTCCTAGAGTGACTGCAGACGCGATGCCCGACACGAGAGTTAATATCAGCGCTGGCTGAGCCAACTTGTGTTGTCGACGATGCAACACCAAAGCCCCAAATGCTAATACCCCCGAGGCAATCGTCAAAATGAGAGCGAGCTCGCCCGCTTCTTCGTGTTCGTGAATCACATCTTCGGTCACGAGTGGTTTCCCTTCGACGATTTCTTCGGCACCTTCACCCGTCAAGAATAGCGGAGCTACCAACAAAGCAGACAAAATAAACAAGACAAGACCTGCCTGCCTTGCAGTATTTGAGCTCTTAAAGACTCCCCAAATTAAAAACAAAAGTCCGAAGCATATTCCGGCAATCGGAAAGTGGTTTAAGGCCAAATGCAGTTGTGCTGGATTCATGAAACTGTTTCTCCTTGAAACTGAGTTTACGCTTTTAGAGCTGAGGTCAAAGGCCTTTTACCGACTAAACCTGCTTCCAGCGAAAGCAATCCTTGACGTGATCGTTTACCATTCCAGTTGCTTGCATATGCGCATACAACACGGTGGAGCCTAAAAACTTGAATCCAAGTGATTTCATTTCTTTGGACATCTTGTCGGAAATCTCTGTCGTCGGAGGAATCTGTTTGAGACTCGCCCATTTATTCTGAACAGGCTTTCCGTCCACAAAGCTCCAGATAAATTTGTGAAAGCCATTGTGCTTCTCCTGCAAATCCAAAAAGATCTTGGCATTGTTTACGGCGGCTAAGACTTTTGCGCGATTGCGAATGATGCCCGGATCCAAGAGAAGCTTCTCAATCTTTACGTCAGAAAATCGAGCTACCTTTTGTGGATCAAAGCCCGCAAAAAGTCGGCGATAGTTTTCGCGCTTTCGAAGAACGGTAATCCAGCTGAGGCCCGCTTGAGCGCTCTCAAGCACCAAAAATTCAAAAATCTTTTGATCATCAAAAACGGGAACACCCCATTCTTTGTCGTGGTAAGAGACGTAGAGAGAATCCGTGCCACACCAGCCGCAGCGAGATTTTGATTTCATCACTTATTCGTAGGACAAACGGCAGGAGCTTGCTACAGAGACTTGAGCGAATTAGGGGGCCTAAATAAATAATTAACTTAGATTTTTGAGTGAGCACTATAAGTCCTAAATTATTGTTTTTAGGTCTCTTTTATAAAAAGTATGTAACCATCTCAATTTTAGGGTGAGCAATTTTGATTGTGTTTCTACGGTGATGCGATAGAGGAAGCCATGATCACAGCACTTCTTTTTTTCACCTTCTTTACTCCAGGAGATTTGGCACTTTCGATTCGAGATAAGGTGCAAGCTGGAAAGACTCATTATCAACTCTTTCTCAACGAGGTCGCCGTAGAGCAGTCTGAATCACTCGCCGAGATTGAGTCTTCTTATCTCCACGGAAGAAAATTGCTCAGATCAATTCCAAATGATTTTTGGGGCCTTAGCCTCGAAGGTTATCAGGATATTGATGGGCCACTCGTCCTTGTAAAAGAGGGACAGAAGATTCTGTTTAAATCTCGCAGTATTGCCTCATTGCTGACCTATGTATGGCCTCACAATCGGGTGATTTTGGATCCTCAAGAAATTTGGTGGATGGATAAAGAGGAGCAACTCTTTGCTCGCAAGCTTCGAGCCAAGCTCATCAGCGTGAAAGAAGCAAAATCCAAGAAGAAATTGTTTGAATCAGAGATGAATGAAGTTCGCGATCGAATTGTCATATCATCAACCCTCATTTGCCCCTATGAGGTGGGACTCGTTGTTCATCAGAGAAATGCATTTTGCAATGTTCTGCTTCTCGACAACACACCCATCGTGGTCGCTTCGACAAGAGAGGAATTGGTGCCAACTGCCCTCGCACTTGAAGAGATCACGTATGATAGTGCCAAACCCATTTGGTGGGCAGGCAAATTGCGTCTTGAGACCGACAAGAGTGCCTGGCCTATGAGATTTAATCTTTACTGGAAAAATCAAATCATCGCTCGGCGCTCGTTCATAAGGCCTCAGCATTTGGTTTATTTTTTGCGAAGTGCTGAGAAGCTTGGACGTCTCTTAGACACCGCAAACAAATCGGTGGGCGAGGAAAAATATACGATTGCTTCGGATGATTGTTTTGATGAAACGCGTTTGTTTAGAGTTTATTTTGATCAACAACTCCTCATAGAGACATCATCGATTTCGGATGCCACCGCAGCTGTCTTCTTGCACTACAGCCGCTAGAGAAGTGTAAGAACTTTGTGGGGCGCTGGCTCCCCACAAAAAGCGACGCGCACTGTTCAGCGATACTGAGATGTTTTTTGTGAGCAAAATATAATCCAACCTATTGTTTTTAATAGGTCTTTTTACTTTGCATACTTCACTTAAGTACTTTCTGTGAGCGGTTTTTTGATTTTGGCACAAAAGTTGAAAGACAATCAGCTCATGATTGCCACCCTCATTCTGATAAGCCTGGTATCGATAGCAAACAATGAGTCCTGCATTGGGCTGCCCGCCTCTTCTATAACAGCAAGCTCTCCCCTGAAGTTAAAAGAAGAAGTTCACAATGGCCTCCCGATTTATCGCCTTTACTTTAATGGAATTGCAATTGAGGAATCAGAATACAAATCTGAAGTCGAGCACTCCATAAAACTCGGAGAACTCATGGTCCAAGATATCCCAAAGACGATGTGGGGATTGGAGTTGACGGGGGCTCAAGATGTCGACGGCCCAAAGATCATTGTGAGTCAGAATAGAAGAAAAATTTTTGAGGCCAGAACATTAAACACCCTCCTCCATTACCTCAATCCAGATAACCGCAACAATCATCTCCTTCCCAATGTCATCTGGGGAATAGATGAAAAAGCGCTAAGCTTTGATCGAGCTTTTGAAGCAGGTCGAATCACTAAAAGTAATCGGCAAAGCCAATTAGAGGAATTTGAGGCCAAGATAGCTCGTATGAGAAAGCGCTTCGATATCGTCAACGGCAATATTCCCACATCTCCGTATCCAAGCTTTCTTGGATTAACCCTAGATGGTGTCCTCGTTGCTACAGATAGTTTTCACAGGCCGTTGTTTGATACACAAGATCGACTCGTCGAAGAAATGTACAACATCGGGTTCGAGTGGCAGTTTGTTAAAGGCGTTAAGTATCATACGGGATATGCAGATCTCTACTACAAAGGTCACCTCGTGGGGCGTGCTTACTCGCAAGGTACAGGCGATATTGTGGATCTCATGCGAAGTGCGAACCAGTTTGACAAGGTCATGGAGAAAATTTCTGAATCTCCAGACAACGGACTCTATCAACTGAGGGCAGATCCTTCCTCTTATGAAAGTCACAGATTTACGATTTCGTTTAAAGGCCAACCTATTCTAGAGACACGCTCACTAGAAGACGCTGCAATGAAGATCCTGAATCACTTTAACTCCAGAGAGCTCGAAAGAAATCAGCAAAAAATGAACGAACTCAAAAAACTCAAAACAACTGCCGACCAAGGCGTTCTTAAACAAATTAAAGAGATCACCAGCATGCTTTGAGGAAACTCAAATCAGCGCGACTCATTGATCATGCCTCAAAAACTTTGATGTTAAGAATTTCTAGGCATCTGGAGCCGAAGGTTGGTAAGTCTTCGATCTATGCGGGTTGGATTCTTGTACTTGATGATTGTCCTCGGAAACTTCTCAACCTGTTTTCAAATCTCAGCGGCACCAAAAAAAGTTTACTATCTGATCGGCGCCGATGGAAAAGTTTTTGAGAGCCAAACCAAAGGTAAATGGGGAGGGCATAAGACTCTTAAAATCTATGGGAGTCTCCATTGCCCTTCGGCACTAAGATGGCTTTCAAAGGGCCACTACGCAAAAATGAGAGTTTTCTTTGCTACAGAAGCGGATGCAATTGCCGCAGGATATCGACCGTGTGCTGTTTGTCTACCCGAGGCTTACAAAGCGTGGCAGGCCAAAAAATAGATGTCGATATCAGCATGTAAAATGGAGATTGACGCCGCACACCGACCACAAAATTCTTTGGGCATTTAAATCGTCCAAAACATCTTTTTACGCTTCTCTAAGCTTAGTCACATCGGATCCATGATCATGACGTCTCTCTGTCTCGCCGATGACACACGAGAATGTGGTATGAATCCAAAATTTGGAGCTCCGCAGCATGAGAATTGGCTCAAATGCTGTTGGATTTTTGAGAGGCTCTGCGTTTGAACGCACCTCTCAAGCGATTGCCCGCTCACTTGAACGTTTGAGCACAGGGCAGCGCGTTCACTCACCGACTGAGGATGTCGTTGGGTTGGCAACGAGCATTCGAATGGATGCGCAAGTGCGGGGACTGCGACAAGGTGTTCAGAATCTTGCTGAAGGCACAGCCCTCGTAACCACTGCGGCAAGTGCTGTTGAATCTCAGATTGATTTAGTCTATCAAATGCGCGAGCTCGCTCTCGCGGCCTCGCAATCTACTCTCTCGGGTGCAGAGCGAGAGGACATCAACAAAGAGCTCAAGCAACTACTAAGCGAGTATTCACGAATCACAAACGAAACTTCGTACAATGGTCGCAACCTCTTAAATGGAGATTCACAAAATCTAGAGATCGCGACGGGCTTTGGCTCAGACAATGTCAGTTTGACTCTTGAGAGCTCACTAGCGAGTGACACATTTGCACGCACTGTCGGAAGTGGGAACTTCTTATCACGCCAATCCACAGCGGCAGGCGGGGATAACAATTACGGCATGGTGACTGCAGACTTCAATCGTGACGGGCATCTAGACCTCGCCACAACGGATTCAGGAGCAAATCAAGTACGAATCTCGCTCGGAGACGGTAGTGGTTCATTTGCAGGCGGCATAACGTCCGCGACAAGTGTCTACACGGGCCTGCTTCGATCCGGTGATTTTAATGGAGATGGTATCGAAGATCTCGTCACACTCCAGTGGCATACTGGAGATGTTTCTGTCCTCATCGGCCAAGGAGATGGAACCTTCAGCGAGGATACAGCATTTGTTGCGATAGGCCGAGTCCACGACATCAGTACGGGGGATTTTGATCGCGACGGAAAAGATGATATCTTCCTCGCGGCCTACGGCAATGATTCAGAGATACTCTCAGACTTTAATGGAAGCTCATTTGCCGGATACGAAACACTAGCGTTTACTGGAAACCTTCTCAACTCCTCTGATGTTGGAGATTTTAATAGCGACGGATATCTCGACATCATCGGCAACGACGAAAGCGCAGCGGAAAATCGCATCTTCTTTAATGACGGCGAAGGTAATTTTACAACGGAGTATTCAGAGATTGCTGATGATACCGGACATGGTCTACGTACGGGAGACTTTAACAACGACGGAAAGCTCGATTTCGTACAGACTTTAACTGGGATCTCACAGGCAAATGTCTATATCAATAACGGAAATGGAACATCGTTCACAAAAAGTGACAATCTCAATTTTGACATGCTCTCCTTTAATCATGTTGAAGTCGCTGATCTCAATGACGATGGCAATCTCGATGTCGTCGTCCTTGGGCTTACTCCCACGATCTTCTTAGGAGTCGGCAACGGCACTTTTGGAGTAGGCCACGCTCTGAGCGCAACAGGAACAGCGATGGAAGCAGGAATCGGAGATTTTAACGAAGATGGGGCTTTAGACATCGCTGCTTCTGATGATTCTGGTACTCAGTCGCTCATTTATCTGGCGCGCACCACCGCTCGTTATCGAGCCGGTGAGATCGATGTCTCAAGCGAAGAGTCTGCAGACGTTTTGCTCGACATATTGGATGCAGCGCTCACTCGACTCCAAGAGCATCAAAGTCAGCTCACGGCACTTCATAGCAAACTTGATATTGAATCATCTCGCAGTATGCTCATGGGAGAGGTCATGACCGAAGCAAAGCAAAATCTACTCTCTATCGATTATGCGATGGAAACAGCCGAACTCGTCAGACTCCAGATACTTCAGCAATCTCAAGTCGCCATCCGCGCTCAAGCGAATGTGCAGATGCAAATGGTTCTTCAGCTTTTAGAAATTGGCTAGCGCTCGCACTTCAATTGACTGCCGCTACGGAAGTAAATTCTCACGGGTTCAAAAAAAGTGGGGCGCTATGTCGGCAGAATCTCCTCAGCACGAATTCAATCTTCTTCTAACTCGTCGCAATGGTGAGCATCAAGTGCGCAGAAGCCAATCGCTTGAGGCTCCTGGAAACAATCTCTCCGGCATCGGCGTCCTATGTTCTTGGTGAGTACTACTTAGTCAACAAAGAGACGATCAATCTACTCTATGAGTCGACTGAGTTTTGGGCGTGGAAGGCCTACGCCCCATTGGTACTTTATCTTACCCTATGGGGTGGTACGATTGTCGCAGGCACCACAAATGGACCGATTGGTTTCATTCAGATAGGAATTTTACTTGGGATCCCACTAACAATCTTTGGGCTCTCTTCGGATCTCATCAAGCCGTCAGTTGTGATTGCAGATCGCACGTTTGCCGAAACAGGTGTTGAGATTGCACCTCAACATTTACGGGCGATCAAAGCACTCGTTCTAGCCTGTTCAAGGTGAGGTACTTACACGAGTTTGGAACTGCTTGCCTCGCGTAGGCTGCTCAATATTGAACTTTGTGGAGGTCGCTACGACAACCTCGGATCAGGCCTTCTTCCGAACAAAAATCTTCAGCCACTGTATATTTTTGCGATTATAATCCGTCTCGATATTGAGACTGACAATTTCAAGAGAGGGAATTTTCCATATAATTTCACGAATAACAGCCTCGGTCATGTCCGTGTAAATTAAATTGAGGCCATCTCTATTTTCGAGACGCTCTCCTTGACCCACTTTATACGAAAGTCTTGCGACACCACCAACCCTCAATAACTCACTGATTTTTTGGAAGGCTTCAACCTGTCGCGACAGGGGGATATGAAGAAACGCAGCCATAGCCCAAACCAGATCCACCGAGCCAGCGGGGATATCTTTGCCGACAACAACATCTTCAAATCTTTTATTCAGCACAGTTTGTTTTGTGCGTTGCTGAGCGTGCAATGCCAATTCTTGGGAGGGCTCGATTCCTATTACTTTTTCGACTCCCCGATTGAGAAAGCCCTGGATGTCTCGGCCTTGAGCGCAGCCAACATCGACGACAACAGGGCGTTCGGTCTGCACCAAAGCAAGTGCCGCTTGATAATCGGTGCTATGATCAGTGGCATCATTCAGCGCGATAAATTTAGAAGCGTTGAGATTGTACCAATCAACAGTGGTTTTTAAGGCCCCTCTACACGTCTCTTCATTCATCGCTAGACTTGTATTTACGAGACTCACAGCAAAGACAAGCGCTGGAGCTAACTGTCTGTAGGATAAGGAAATCACCCGGCGGTCTTAGCACAGCCAGAGTCCCTTTTGGGGGCAAAAATTAAAGCAAGGATATACGAACTGAATCGCCGCTTTATGAATGGGGTGGTTCAAATCCCAAAATCGGGTGGGCCCCACTTTTCAGAAGCGAGCAGATCGATGAACGACGACCGAGTCCGAAGGAGTGGGCTCAGATGCCCATGACTGAAGGACGACCAAGGAGTGAAGATGAAATGCGATGCTTATGGAAAGTGGGGTGCCCGACGGGATTTGAACCCGCGACGACCCGAGTCACAGTCGAGTGCTCTACCAGCTGAGCTACGGGCACCATCACAAAAGAACGGCTCTGAAGATGGCAGACTTAAAGCTCACCGACAAGTGTTCCGCTCGATTAACAGCCAAAACCTTACGTAAACCACTTAAAAGCCCTAAGCGGTCATTGCTTCTGCGGATTTTCGTCTTTAATATTTGAACAGTTTTGGGAAGGAGCAATATAGGATGAAACCCCTTTCTCCCCTTGAGGAAGTTCCGATTTTTACAACTCAGATTAAGGCCTTCGTAAACTGGACACGTAAACATGCCCTTTGGCCCCTGCCATTTGGAACGGCCTGTTGCGGTATCGAGTATATGGCCGTGGTTGGTGCACACTACGATGTCTCTCGATTTGGAGCCGAAGTAGTGAGATTTTCGCCCCGTCAAAGTGATCTTTTGATCGTGGCCGGGACCATCACCGAAAAAATGGCCCCCGTTTTGAGACAGATCTACGAGCAAATGCCTGATCCCAAATGGGTGATCAGCATGGGGGTTTGCGCTTCTTCGGGCGGATTTTATCGCGCCTATCATACAGTTCAGGGGATTCAATCGATTCTCCCCGTCGATATTTATGTTCCAGGCTGTCCTCCCACTCCCGAAGCCGTGATCGGTGCCATCATCAAGCTTCAGCAAAAAATTCAGAATGGCGACACCCCTCAGCAGCGACTCCTTGCAAAACGTCAAGCCGCTCAAGAGACCGCGCCCAAAACTGCAGACGGAATCGAATAATAAAAGGAGTCCCGAAGTGGAATATCAATTTCAGCTCGTCACACAGCTCAAAGAAGCTCTCGGCGATGGAGTGATTCTTCATCACGAAAAAACCAACAATCCCAACGAACTCCTCATGCAAATCAAGCCGAGTGAGATTCGACGAGTGGCCGATTTTTTAAAAAACAAAAAAGCGTTTCGCTTTATGATGGATATTGCTGGCGTGCATTATCCTGAACGCGCTGAGCCGCTCGAAGCCGTCTATCAGTTTTTTAATCATATCCAAAATAAGCGAGTGCGAATCAAAGTTGCCGTGAAGGAGGGCGAGTCGATCCCCAGCATTACCTCGATTTTTCGCGCGGCCAACTGGTTTGAACGCGAAGCCTTTGATCTTCTGGGAATAAAGTTTGAAGGGCATCCGGATTTGCGCCGAATTCTGACTCACCATGCTTTTAAAGGTCACCCTCTTCGCAAAGACTACCCCGCTACGGGAAACCAAGTGCTCGATCGTCCCGAAGAGTTTAGATTTGATTATCTCGCTCAAGATCCAAACGAAGATCCGCTGACTTCTCAGCGCATGACTCTCAATTTGGGCCCTTCACACCCCGCCACACACGGGACCTTTAGATGGTTTGCAGAACTCGAAGGCGAAACAATCACTCGCGTCAAAGCAGAGATCGGCTACCTCCATCGCTGTTTCGAAAAAATGGCGGAGACGCACAAATATCAGCAATTGATTCCGTATACTGATCGACTCAACTATTGCTCGGCCCCTCTCAATAACTCGGGCTACTGCCGAGCGGTTGAGCAACTCATCGGTATCGAGATTCCGGAGCGCGCACAATACATCCGCGTGATCATGAACGAACTCGCTCGAGTCATTGATCACTTTGTTTGTATCGGAACAACGGCGGTCGATATGGGTGCGCTCTCGACATTTTGGTACTGCTTTAAGCAGCGAGAGAATGTTTACACTTTGTTTGAAAAAATCTGCGGCAATCGCATGCTCACCTCGATCACTCGTGTCGGCGGAATCTTTGGAGACTTGGACGAAGATTGGATTCGTGAGTGCCGAGCCCTGGTAAAGCAAATTCGCGAAACCGTCGATGAAGTCGATGGACTGCTTTCCAACAACAAAATCTGGCTCAATCGCATGAAGGACACAGGCGTCGTCACTCCTGATTTTGCCATCGACTACGGCTGGAATGGCCCCGCCTTAAGAGCTTGCGGGATTGCACACGACTTGCGAAAGCTTGAACCCTATTACCACTATGATGATTTTGAATGGGATGTACCCACCCACGATGGCTGTGACAATTTTTCGCGCTACTGGGTGAGGATCCAAGAGCAAAGAGAGAGTCTGCGAATCGTCGAACAGGCCTTAGACAAATTGCCGGGAGGCCCCACTCTCATCAGTGATCCGTCGATTGTTTTGCCGCCGAAGAGTGAGGTCTACAACAACATCGAGGCATTGATGAACCACTTCATGCTTGTCATCAACGGAATTAAGCCTCCAAAGGGTGAGGTCTATTCGTACAGTGAAGCAGCCAACGGAGAGTTGGGTTTTTATATCGTCTCTGACGGAACAGGCAATCCCTACCGAGTCAAAGTCAGACCTCCGTGCTTTCCTTTGTATTCTTCGTTTGAAGAGGTCGTCACGGGCGGTCTCATTGCCGATGCCGTTGCAACTTTGGGACAAATGAATGTGATCGCAGGAGAGCTCGATCGCTAAGGAGATTCTATGGCTATCAATCCACAGACAAAAGACATTCAGTTTGGCGAAAAGGCCATGCGCGAATTCAATCAACTGCTTACGCGTTATGATTCAAAGCGCTCTGCCCTTTTGCCGGTATTGCATTTGGCTCAAGACGAATTTGGGCATCTTTCGGACGAAGTAATCCATTATGTGGCACGCGTGATGGAACTCGCCCCCGCGCAAGTGCTCGAAGTGGTGACTTTTTATCATATGTTTCATCGCAAACCCGTTGGCGAACATCATTTTCAGTTTTGCGTGACACTCAGTTGTTGGATGCAGGGCTCGCATCAACTCATGAAGAGCTTGTGCTCCCGCCTAGGTGTTCGCGAAGGCGATGTCAGCAGTGATGGCAAATTTACGGTCACTCGGGTGCAGTGTCTGGGCTCTTGTGGTTCAGCCCCTGTCGCCCAGGTAAACGAAACCTACTATGAGAACCTCACGCCCGAGAAACTCAATCGACTCGTGAATTCCTGCAAAGAGGGAGATCCAAAAACACCATGAGCATGACTATTAAGCATACGTCGCACTCCAAGAATTTGCGCTCGATGGCTATTGAGCAAAAACCTCACGCGGCAGAACATCGCGTTCTTTTGGAACACGAACATGTGCCTGAGATGAACAAGATCGATGTCTATGCCTCAAAGGGTGGATACGAAGCGCTCAAAAAGGTTTTCAAAAATAAAATGACGCCTGAGCAGGTGATTGATGAAGTCAAAGCTTCGGGTTTGCGCGGACGAGGCGGAGCGGGATTTCCGACAGGAAACAAATGGGGATTTGTTCCTAAGTCAAAAGACAAGCCGCATTACCTACTCTGCAATGCTGATGAATCTGAACCTGGCACATTTAAAGATCGTGTGATTCTCGAAAAACTGCCCCACATGATGATCGAAGGAATGATCATTGGATCCTACGCCATTGGTGCGGCACGCTCTTATGTTTATATCCGCGGCGAGTATATGTATGCCGCCGAAGTGATCGAGAAAGCGATTCAAGAGGCCTACCGCGCTGGATTTTTGGGAAAGAATATTCTGGGTTCTGGCTTTGATCACGATATGGCTGTTCATCGCGGAGCAGGTGCTTATATTTGTGGTGAAGAAACAGGGTTGATCTCTTCGCTCGAAGGCAAAAAGGGAATGCCCAAACTCAAACCACCGTTTCCGGCGGTTGAGGGCTATTTGCGCTGTCCTACGGTCGTCAATAACGTAGAAACTTTAGCGACCGTGCCTTGGATCATCAATCACGGCGGCCCCGCTTACGCCAAGTTTGGCACTCCCAAGAGTACGGGCACAAAAATGTGGTCCGTGAGCGGTGATGTCAATCGCCCCGGCGTTTATGAAGTCGACTGCGGGCTACCCATGAAGACTTTGATTGATGAAATTTGTGGAGGGATTCGCGGAGGAAAAAAATTGAAGGCCGTCATCCCTGGAGGATCGTCTGCTCCGATCATGACAGCAGACGAAGCCATGAAGGCGACTTTAGACTACGAATCCATCGCGGCTTGTGGATCCATGCTCGGATCCGGCGGAATGATCGTCCTCGATGAGAGTCGAGATCTTGTGCAAGTCCTCAAGAACCTCGCAGAATTTTATCACGATGAATCCTGCGGACAGTGCACACCGTGCCGTGAAGGAACCGGCTGGATCGAAAAGATTTTGCATTCGTACTTGGATGGAGAAGCTAGTCGCGACAGCATCAAGCTTTTGGATCGAGTAAGTATGAATATGATGGGTCGGACAATTTGCGTCCTGGCGGACTCTATTGCGATGCCTGTCCAAAGTTATCTCAAAAAATTTCCTGAAGATTTTGAAAAATATTTGAATCGACCCTTAAGTCTTTCAAATCAACAGAAGGTGGCCTCCACATGAGTGATCAGCCCAAAAAAGTAAAAATCACCCTGAACGGTAAATCCGTCGAAACAAATGCAGGAGCGAATCTGGTCGACGTCGCCAAAGAAAATGGCGTTGAGATCCCGCACTATTGCTACCATCCAGGGCTCCCGATCGCCGGGCAATGCCGAATGTGCCTTGTTGAGCAAGAAGGTGTGCCCAAACTCCAGATTGCTTGTAATACGCGCTGCTCCGAAGGGCAGAAGTTTGTCACCAATACCGAAAAAGTCACTTCGGCGGTGCAGTCGAGTCTCGAAATGCATCTTATCAATCATCCGATTGATTGCCCCATCTGCGATCAAGCCGGGGAATGTGGGCTTCAAGAGTACTATATGAAGCACGGAAAATATCATTCCGAGATGCACGAAGAAAAAGTGAACAAAGAAAAGGCTGTCGATCTCGGCGATCACGTTGTGCTGGATAAGGAACGCTGCATTTTGTGTTCACGTTGCGTTCGCTTTACTGCCGAAGTTTCTAAGACCCATGATTTTGGAATTTTTCAGCGAGGCGATCGAAGCGTGATCGGAACGTATAACGATGCTCCGCTCAAAGGAAATTATCAGCTCAATACGGTCGATATCTGTCCTGTAGGCGCATTAACCTCGAAGGATTTTAGATTCGAGCAACGGGTTTGGTTTTTGGATGAGACCGAGAGCGTTTGCGGCGGCTGCAGCCAAGGATGCAATGTGAATGTGCATCACAAAAAGGGAAAGCATGTCTACCGCCTCAAACCTCGATACAACGCCCAGGTCAATCAGTGGTGGATGTGTGACAAAGGTCGCTACACCTACAAGAATTCTAACTATGACAAGCGCCTGACTAACGCGACATTGGCCGGAGTCGAGCTCCCTCACGCCGAGGCCATCCAAAACTGGGCCACGGACCTCAAGGTCTTACTTGCCATGGAGAGAGCGGACGAAGCAGCTGTGTTTTTGTCCCCCCAGCTCACTCACGAAGAGCTCAAACATACTTTTGATACTTTGAGTAATGAGTTTGGAATCAAAAAGTTTTTTACTGAAGACATCGAAGGCTTCGTCAAAAATGATACAGCCGTTGATGAACTCTTGTATCGATCGGATCCCTACCCCAACTCTCGAGGACTTTTGAAGGCCTTGCAGGATCGAAAGTTAAAGGCCGGAAGCTTGACTGACCTCACATCAGCCCTCGAAAAGGGAAGCATCAGTCATTTGATTTTGTTGATCCCCGAAGGCGATCGTATTCTGCCTGTCATGAACAAAGTCGCCCGGGCGGTAAAACCTCAGACCTATGTCGCCTGCCTGACACCTCAAAAAGCGGCAACGGATGCATTTGCCCATGCGTTAAGCATTCCGACTATTAGCCACTACGAGAAAGTGGGAACCATGACCAATCAAATGGGCAAGGTTCAAAATCTCACGAGTGATTTTAGAATGTTTAAGGAAGCTCGATCGGTCCAAGAAGTCCTGGCAGACCTTGTGAATGCCTATCGTGATAGTCGACAAGAACGAGGGAGAGTGGCGCGATGAACAAATACAAACCTACTTTGGAGAGTCGCTCCTATTTGATTGGCCTTATCAAGGGAATGATCACCACGGGAACGCACTTTATCAAAAACCTCCTGTTTATTGGAGATCGCCCGACCATTGAATACCCCGAACGCCGTCGAAACTATTCGAGTCGATTTATGGGTGTTCATATCCTGACAAAGAAGAAGTCTGGAGAGATTGCCTGCACTGCTTGCATGCTTTGCGCGACCAATTGTCCGGCCGAATGTATCCACATTGTTGCAGCTGAATCCCCCAACCCGAAGGTTGAAAAGTATCCTGCGGTTTATGAAATCGATCTCTTGCGATGCGTATTTTGTGGGTTCTGCGAAGAAGCCTGTCCTGTGGATGCAGTCCGCATGGGTCGAGATTATGAAGTAGCAGAACTTTCTGAGAGAAACTTTGTGGTCGGCATTGAATACCTCATGAGCCGACCCAGTCTGCAGGGCAAGAATGTTTCGGTCTTTCATGAGCCGCATAAAGTGGTGAAGGTCGAAAATCCTGTCCGCAAGATTGCTTGAGCTGAGTCATGAAGTTGGATCGATTTGAAGTCTTTGCTCCCAATACGGGGATGTTTCGCCTCGACGGTGGAGCGATGTTCGGGACCGTGCCCAAGCCCCTTTGGGAAAAGGCCATCCCACCCGATGAGCAGAATCGCATTCCAATGGCTCTAAGAATTATGGTCATCAAGGACTCTGTGACAAAGCGAGTGCTGTTGGTGGATACCGGAATCGGAAAGAAATGGTCTGAAAAGCTTTCAAAAATTTATGCCATCGATCACTCCAAAGATACATTGGAGTCTGCTCTCTCAAGTTGCGGAGTGACTGTGGATTCTGTCACAGACGTGGTCCTCACTCATTTGCATTTTGATCATACCGGAGGATCCACGATAGTTGATCCGTCTGGCAAGATTGTCCCCGCGTTTAAAAACGCCACCTATTATATTCAAAAGGATAATTTTGACTGGGCCACTCGGCCTAATTCCCGCGAGGCAGCGAGTTATCTCGCTGAGAATTTTATGCCCCTCAAAGAAGCGGGAAAGCTTCAGATTGTGGATGGCATCGAAGCTTTTGAGAAAGCTGTCGAGTGGCCAGGCCTCAGTGTTCGATTGAGTTATGGCCACACGATTGGACTGCAGTGCCCTCTCTTTAAAGCGGATGGCGCGACATTCTTTTATCCTTCGGACCTGATCCCCACTTCCTCACATGTTCCGCTGCCTTGGGTGATGGGTTACGACATTCATGTGCTGAAAATATTGGACGAGAAAGATGAGATCCTCAAAGAAGCCGAACGGGACAGTTGGATTTTTGTCTATGAACATGATCCCGTTTTACCTGCGACCAAGGTCAAAAAGGGCTCAAAGCATTTTGAACGAGGCGAAGAGTTTCATTTCTAAGCCCAGACAGTCGGTCAGTAAAAATTACTGAGAGAGAATTTTTTTGGAGGTCATCTTTCCAGATGAGTCGATGCCGTAAACAATAGGCACACCGGTATCCAAATTGAGATTGAGAATTTCATCGGGGCTCATTTTTTCTATTTCCATAATGATCGAGCGAAGAGAATTTCCGTGCGCCACAACAAGCACATCCTTGCCCGCCTTCACTTGAGGCAATATGTACTCTTTGTAGTAAGGGAGCGTCCTCTTAGCACAATCCTTAAGGCACTCACCGTTTGGCGGAGCCACATCATAAGAACGCCTCCAAATATGAACCTGCTCATCGCCGTACTTTTTGCGCAACTCATCCTTATTGAGTCCCTGCAAATCACCGTAGTGCCGTTCATTCAAGGCAGAATCAATTTGCACATCCTCTCCCTGAAGGTTGAGCTTTTTCATAATGATCTCAAGCGTCTTTTGAGCTCGTTTGAGACGAGAGGTGTGAATCGCTTGAAATCTAAAACTCTGAGTTTTGAGTAAGTCTCCCGCTTTCTCAGCTTCAGAAACTCCTTGAGAGGAAAGCTCTACATCTACCCATCCCGTAAACTTGTTCTCGAGATTCCATACAGATTGTCCGTGACGAACGAGTACTAATTGACCCACAAATACTCCCTTCCCAAATACTTAAGCCTTGAGGGCTCCCAATTTCTTTATTTCTTCGTCAATCGGAGCTTGCTCCAGTCTCATAATCACAAAATTAGCATCCGACTTTATCTGAAGACCTCGCCCCTGAAGCCATTTTGCACCACCCTGCCTATAGAGATGAGACAGGAGATCTTTGTCTTCCAAGGGTATAGAAAAATTACTGAGCACACGAGCCGCAAACGTCGGGACAAAGGGCTGCAAAAGAGAGGCAATCGAAAACATATAGCCTGTCGCTCGAGCAAAGGGCTCTAACGCTTTTTCTTTACTCTCCTTCACCAAATTCCACGGTTTGGACTCATCCAAAAATTTATTGGCTTCTTCGGTCAGCTCCACAATCGCCGTGAGCGCCAAATTGATTTCAAATTTTTCGAGGTGTGAGACGACTCGCTCATGCCAAGATTTGAGCTCGGGCATATGGCTGGCAAACAAAGAGGGCTCGATTCTGCCCCCATAGTGCTTAAGAACTTGGGTCCCCACTCGATTAAAGAGGTTGGCAATTTTATTGACCAACTCTGCATTCACTTTTTCGCGAAAGACCATCCAATCAAAGTTAGTGTCTTGAGATTCGGGAATGAGCGTCGTCAAATAATAGCGCATTCTATCCACACCAAAAGTATTGAGTGCGTACTCGGCATCGACATACCAGCCCGCTGACTTAGAAAACTGCTTCTTCATAAGTTGAACAAACATATTGGCAGGCACATTTGTGGGCAGTCTCTGCCCTGCTGCGAGAAGCATCGATGGCCAAATGATCGTATGAAAAATAATATTATCTTTGCCAATAAAGTGAATCATTGGCGTCTCTGCATTCCAAAAATCTTTCCAGCCCTCTGGATGAGCAGACTTTTCAAAATACTCTTGAAGATTGGAAAGGTACCCCACTGGGGCTTCGAACCAAACGTAGATTTTTTTGTCCGGATCTGTCCATGGCGCAGGCAAATCAATGCCCCACTTTACGTTTCGAGTAATCGCCCGTTCAGGACTGGATTCCAAAAGAGATAGGGCATAGTTGCGAACATTTTCTTTCCAGTCCTTTTGAGACTCAAGCCACTTTCTGATTTGGGGAGCGAGTTTGGGCAAATCAAAATACCACTGCGAAACCTGTCTTGGCTCAATTTCGGATTTTCCACACTTCGCGCATTTTGGATTTTTTATTTCCTCAAACTGAAGCCATGCGCCGCAATTGGGACATTCATCTCCTCGGGCTTCGGCATATCCACATCGACCACAGGTTCCGGTCAAATAGCGATCCGGCAAAAACATCTTGTCGTTTTTGCAGTACGCTTGAGTTTCGGATTTCTCTTTGAGAAATCCATTGTCATGAATTTTCTTAAAAAAATCCTGAGCGTTTTTTTCGTGGATTTTGGAAGTCGTACGACCAAAGGCATCGAATTGAATATCGTAAGACTTAAAAAGCCTCTGATGCTCCACAAACCATTGGTCCACCCATTCTTGAAAGCTCTTGGAGTGCTTCTCCGCGGACAGAGTAATGGCTACTCCATGCTCATCTGATCCACAGACATAGAGGCTTTCAAAGCCATTCAAACGAGAGTGCCGATAGTAGATATCGGCCGGAATATAAACACCCGCCAAATGCCCAAAGTGTAAGGGGCCATTGGCATAGGGTAGGGCTGCGGTAATAAACCTCTTGTTGCTGACAGGCATAACTCAGAAGATTAGCTCCACAATTGCGACAAGTCTTCCTCACAATTTGGGAGGGCCACAAGCGCTAAAATACTGAATTTTAATGGGTTTTAGCCATTGCCACTGGGCACACCTTTTGCGTTCTATTCCATGTGAAGGTTTGGTGTTGATGTGATTGCCCTTGTCCTCATTTTAAACGTTTCTGCTTCGGCACCGTTTGGTGGATTGGATCCCTATTATCCTTGGAGCACATCCTCCATCCCCAAAACCATTGTCGAATACGCTGAGGAGACTTTGGATAGTCGCCTCAAAGAGCATAAACGATTTAACCCCAATGGAATTGCTGAAGCTCCCTTACAAGCAATGAGTCAGTTTTTTGTGGATAAACTCCGAACCTCGCTCGAGAACAATGCTGTCGATGTTCCACTTCGAGTAAAATGGTCTCAAAGTGATCTCACGACAATGTTTCAGGAGATCATGCGCCAGGAGCTGCAGACCCTCACAGATAATCGAGTGTCGGGCCTCTATCAGATAGCGCTTTCCCATGCGACAAAGGCCTCTCGCTTAAAAAGTGGAAGAGAGTTTACTTTACAGGACAGGCTGGATCTTGCTGAGGGCATGGCAAGAATTTTGGGCTCGATGGGGAGTCAGCGAACGAGTTATAAATCCCTCGCAACTGACTTGGGCCCTGAATTGGCTGAGAAGTTTGCGCGCTGGGATCTCCTCCCAAAGACTGATTATTACGACCGCCTTTGGCGTGAGTTTTTTTGGGTGAAAGGACCTATTCAAGATGGTCTGAGCGTTCAAAACATTCCCGTTTCATTGAGTGCTCCCACGCTGCCCTTTCAGAGAGCCGTTTGGTACATGAATAAAAAGGGCTTTTCGCAAGAGTCATTGACTGCCCTCTTGAAATCCGAAGTTCAAAGAAGAGCCCCCGACCTGACTGCACAGATTCCTGAGGAAACTTTAGAAGCCATCGTTGCAGACTTTGTTGAATATCCTGATCGCGAGACAAGTTCTCGCTACAAGATGAACAAACTCATCAGAAAATCTGTGCCTCCCCCCGAATCCAATCGTGTCATTTTTTTGAGAGAGATCATTCGACAGATCCATCGCTCTCTCAATTACCAAAATGCTCGGTATCAGGGAAAAATGTCGCTGGAGAATCAGATTCTCAAAGCTCCTGCGCCTTCGACGCCAATGAATGTTCCCCCAAAAAATGAAGTAGTGGTGACCCCTCAACCTGAAGTCCTCCTCCCCCAGGCGTCTCTCGAACAAAGACTCTTGGATACATTTTTTGCGGACCGTCCCTCGATGGCAGAAGTCGATTATGAGGATTCGGACAAAGAAGTGAGGAGTGTCTCGTTCGATCCGATCGATGATCTTACTGGATATGCTATTCTAGCTGTCGCAAAGGCTCATCGTGAAAGTCGGCTGCACTTTAATTCTCGACTTGTTCAGGATCACACTCTGAGCCGGGGCACAAACTCTGTGGCAAACTTATTCTACTCCGCTCTTTCTCAAGACTATCTCATAGACGAAGTTCTTGCGGGCGGATTTCATGAGTTTTTGGCGCGAATCAAAAAGGGGATGAGAAAAGACACAAGCCTCAACGCTGGAAAGATAGAACTCTATTACAAACTTTATGTCGCTTCCCTCTCGGCACTCGCCTCTCGGATCAAGGATGTCGCTGAGTATGACCAAGTCGTTTCAGAGCTGACTCAAATTGATCGCCCATCTGAAATTCTGAAAGCTTACAATCTGGAGCTCTTTGATGCGGACGGAGAGATCTCGAGCTTTTGGCGCTCATGGCATCTTTCTACAGCCACGAGAGAGGCTCATGCACGCCTTGATTCGGAAGGAAAGATTATTCCGGCCAATCTGACGGGTATCTATGATTCGGAGAAAATTCGTGAGTCCCTGGCACGCCTCACCCATTTTTCTAAACGCTTGCAATCGGATCTTGAAAGGGTTTCAAACCCTCTTAAAGAACTCGGTATGGAAAACTCCCAGATCAAAGCTTTTTTGTTCGAGACGCTCGACTGGGAGACAATTGAAAAGCAGAACGATGGCCGGGCCCTCACTTCGGAAATGAAGACGGATATAGTGAGCAATGTTTTTTCGCTTTCAGGCCCCGCATCCTCCGTTAATCAACTCAAAAAAGACTTGAGTCGCGCCAAGCTAACAGACGCAGCCATCCAGATGATCTATCGCCAAACAATTGTCATTCTTGCTTTTGAGATGAATACTACGAATGCCGCTCGCTCACCAGATCTTCGGCAGCTTTGCCGCTCAACTCTGGCGGCCTTCGGAGCGTCCACACCAAAAGCCCAATAGCTAAAATTGCCACTCCCACCATAAAAGGGAGTTCGAGTTTTATTCCATAGAGCAATCCCGCACCCAAGGGTGCGAGAACTCGCGCAGCACTGCCAAAAGACTGATAAATTCCAAGAATGGATCCTTGGTTCTCTGATGAAGCGTTTTTAGAAACAAGTGCGCTCAAACAGGGATTCATGAGGCTATAGCCGGTTGCCAGAAGCAAAAGACTCGCGATCAACAATGGCATCCCCGTCGCCGCTGTCAAAGCGCCCAACGCTACAAGAGCTGAAATCAATCCAAAGCGAATGAGAATATGCTCAGGAAATCTCTTGGTGAGTGGCCCCAAAACAACGCCCTGAACAAGGGCACTCGCAATTCCCATAAACGCAAATAGGAAGGCCGCGTCCCTCTCCTCGAACTTGAATCGGTCTGTCACAAAAAGCCCAAAGGTGATCTCGAGCTGAACAAATGCAAAAGTCGCCAAAAAAGAAATGAGCATGGGGTAAAAGAACTTGGGACTCTCTAATACAAATTTAAAATCCTGCATTCGAAATCGCCTACGATTTTGAGAGCGCTCTTTGACCGACGCTTTTGATTCCTTGAGCAAAAAGAAAGCGAGGATCAAGTTGGCAAAACTAATGGCCCATGCCGCTAGCGATGGCCAATGATGTCCATGTGGAATCAGCAAGCCCCCAATCGCCGGCCCAAAAATGAATCCCAAACCTATGGCGGCTCCAATCAAGCCCATCCCCTTGGCTCTCTCTGAGGGAGCTGTGACGTCGGCCATATACGCACTCGCTGTAGAGATATTACCCGCAAAAATTCCAGCGGCCATACGGCTCAAAAGCAGGGACATATAAGACATCGACATCCCTGCCCACAAAAATGCGGCGCATTGACCCAAAATCGTCAGCAACAAAATGGGACGCCGCCCATAGCGATCCGACAGGCTCCCCCAAACAGGAGACAAAAAAATCTGCATAAAGGAATAAACAAACATCAAAGCGCCAATTTCGGCTGGCGTGGCTCCCAACGAGCGCGCAAAAAATGGGAGCATCGGAATCATGATTCCAAATCCAAGCAAATCAACAAAGACGATCAAAAAGATCGTCATGCGCGCTGCTGAATTAGGAGATGCTGCCATTAATCCAATACCTCACTGCTCCATCCAGAGCGACTCCCAAAAAAAGTAAGAACAGATAACCAATCGAAACAAAAAACAATTTTTTATAGGATTTGACTGTTTGAGTTCTCAAACCCACGACGGTTTCCTTCATATACCAAATCCACAAGGCCACTGACACGACGGCATAAATCCATCCCGAAACTCCCCAAAATAAAGGAAGAATCGAAATCGGCAGCAGACTTATTGTGTACCAATAAATTTCCTTTTGAGTTCTGAGATCTCCCAAAACATTAGGAAGCATGGGAATTTTGACTTTTGCATATTGATCTTTGATTGCCAGAGCTAGGGCCCAAAAATGAGGAGGCGTCCAAAAAAAGATCACGGCAAACAAAATCCAAGCGAGTGGACTCACATGCCCCGTCATGGCTGCCGATGCAATCATCGGCGCCGTCGCTCCAGCTGCTCCGCCAATTACAATATTGTAATGATGTCGTCGCTTGAGCCACAAAGTATAAACAAATATATAAAACAAAATCGTTGCGACACTGATTGCGGCCGCAAGCCAGTTTGTCAGCCATGCCAAAAACAAATTGGAGACAATTCCTGCCAACAAACCAAAGACTAAGGCCTCCTTTGGACCGACGTACTGACGAGGAAGCGGACGCTTTCCTCGTGTTCGATCCATGACCGAATCAATATCCCGATCGATAAACTGATTGAGAGCATTGGCAGATCCTGCCGACAAAACGATCCCCAAAAGTACAAAAACGGACGTCCATGGAGCTTCAAAAATATGCCCCTCGGCAATCAATGTTGTCAGGGCTGTCACTGCGACAAGAAACACAATGGAAGGCTTGGTGAGGTGGTAATAGGCTTGCAAACGGCGGCGCCAGGAGCCAAGCCCTGAATCAAGAGTTAAATCCTGGCCAAAATTATCCACTCGCGTCGCCATTTCCTCGCGATACGCTTACCAGCTCAATGTGAGTGCGCCAACGAAAATACCCAAAGGAGACGGGTCAAATCGCCCCTATTACTGCTTCAAATATCGGTCGATAGCAAAATCAATGGGAATAGTCTTTTTGACCGCAGCGGCTGCTGCAGGCTTCAAAGGATCAAATCCCACAGCTGCCAAGGTCTGCTGAGTATCTGCCTCAGGAGCGGGCCCAAAATTCAAAACATAATGGGTTAATGCCCAACGATCATTAGGCGCCAACTGCGCGTAGGGAGGCATATAGGGCGGAACACCCACTTCGAGCATCTTAAAGATTGCAGAAGGTCGACGAGGATTCTTCCAACCATCAGCAACTGTAAAGTTTCTGGGTTTAACTGGAAGTGCAGATCCAGGACCATCCCCGAGCCCACCAGCTCCATGACAAACAGCACAATTGGTCTCAAAAAGCTTTTTGCCATGAGCCAAAATGGCCTCTGACTTCTCATAGGGCTTTTCAAAAGAGGGGCCTCCTACGTTGGCCACCTGCAAAAAGACGTCGTTCTTTCCGATTTGCCACCCCGCGTGACGAGTAAAAATATCCTGCGCTGTGAGTGCAATAAATGCCAAAACAAAGAATGCCGCAGAGTAAAAGATACCTCTGTTTTCTTTGGAGTCATATTTGAGCCCCATAAAAAACATAGTCACCACCATCGCTTTGACGGTTGCAATAAACATCGCCAAAGCAAAATTCAGACTCTGCCCCAGATCGATCCGTGATGCCCCCACCGTAATGATGGTCAAAATAAGCAAAGTGACCAAGGTATTGCGGCTGGTTGCCTTGGATAGGATGTGGTGCAAATCAAATTTGCGTTCGTAATCGTTTTCGCTGCCATGATCGCCGTGATGACTCATAGAATTCTTCCTCTCAGCTCACCAAATAAAGGAGCGGGAACAAATAAATCCAAACCAAATCCACGAGATGCCAGTACAATCCGGTCAACTCAACAGGGGTATAGTAATTCACTCCAAAATGTCCCTTGCCCGCTCGGACATAGAGCCAAATGAGGACTCCAATACCAATCGCAACATGGAGACCATGCAATCCCGTCATGCAAAAGTAGAGTGTAAAAAACAAGGGAGCCTGGGGCGCGGCTGCTAGGAGTTCATCGTTATGAAAAAATGATCCAGGGAGAGTCCCCATATGAAATTTATGGGAATACTCCAAATACTTTACGATCATGAACCCGCACGCACAAAGAATCGTCCACAAGAGGTTTTCTCTCAGCGCATCCCGATTTCCTCGCTGCGCTGCAGACACAGCGCGAGCCATTGTAAAACTGCTGATCAAAAGGATCACTGTATTCACAGCACCCAAAACCCAATCGAGCTCATGAGCCGCTTTGTGAAAGCTATCAAAGTATTGCCACTTAAATATCAAATAGGCGACAAAGAGCGGGCTAAAGAAAAGAATCTCCTGAAGAACAAAGAGCCACATTCCCTGTTTCGCAGTCGCAAACTGATGATCATCATTCTTAAAGTGATGCGCATGATGATGATCAGGAACTCGATAACCATCTTGAGTTAAAGGATCTGCCTCCAAATGTGCGTGTGCCATTTTATGCTGTCCTTTCGAAGGACCGATAATCATACGGCCCATGAGTGACTTTGGGATCATGCCTAAAATTTTCAAGGGGCGGAGGTGAGGTACTCTCCCACTCAAGCGTGGCGGCTTGCCATGGGTTGTCGCTTGCCTTCTTTCCATTGACCAAAGCTGTAATCAAATAAATCGCAATCCACACAAATCCCACAGCCAGAACGAGGGATCCATAGGTCGAAATATTATTCAAATTCTGAAACTCTGGATGATTGTTAAAGTACCGGCGAGGAGCTCCCAATTGACCCATCACAAATTGAGGGAGAAAGGTCATATTGAATCCCAAAGTGGTCAAAAACCATCCGACCATTCCCGCTTTCTCGGAATAAACCTTTCCAAAAAATTTGGGGAACCAATAATGCAGACCGCTCAAAAATGCAAAGAGCGCTCCGCCGACCATCACATAATGAAAGTGAGCGACCACATAATAGGTGTCATGAAAGTGAATATCGGGCCCGACTCCGGCCAAAACAATCCCCGTTAAACCCCCAATCAAAAACACGAGCAAGAAAGTCATCGAAAAAAGAAACGGTGTCTGAATTCGAATGCTTCCTTTGTACATGGTGGCCAACCAGTTGAACATTTTGACCCCCGTGGGGACTGCCACAAAAACTGTAATCAACGAAAACACTTTGTTCGCAAAATCCGACTGTCCGCTGGTGTACATATGATGACCCCAGACGACAAACGACACGGCAGCGATTCCAAAAATCGCAAGCGCCATCGCCTTGTAACCAAAAATAGGTTTACGACAAAATACAGGGATCACTTCGTTGATGATACCCATCGCCGGCAAAATCATGATGTAGACCGCTGGATGAGAATAAAACCAAAAGAAATGCTGAAACAGTACGGGATCCCCACCCAATGCAGGATCAAAAAATCCCACCTTAAAAATTCGCTCAGCGAGTAACATACAAAGGGTCAGCGCCAATACCGGTGTCGCCAAAATCTGAATCAAACTCGTGGCGTAAAGTGACCAAACCATCAGGGGAATCTTTGCCATTGTCTGTCCCGGGGCTCGCAATCGATGAACGGTCGCTACAAAATTGAGTCCCGTCAAAATTGATGAAAATCCCATCGTAAAAGCCGCCATGACCATTAATGCTGCGCTCGAACCTGTTCGTGTCGAATACGGAGTATAAAAAGTCCAACCCGTGTCGACACCCTTAAGGGCAAGAGTGCAGAGGGCCATGATCGAACCGACGAGAAAGATGTAATAAGAAAGAAGGTTGAGTCGCGGAAAAGCAACATCCTTAGCTCCCAGCATCATGGGAAGAACAAAGTTTCCAATTGCCGCAGGAATCATCGGAATAATGACCATGAAAACCATGATCGCCCCGTGATAGGTAAAGATCCGATTATAAGTCGCGGCATCCATGAACCCCGGCCCAGAAGTCATATGCTCTAGACGCAAAATCGTTGCGAAGGTGCCGCCCGCTAAAAAATAAAGCAGCGTTGTCGCGAGATACATGATCCCAATGCGCTTATGATCGAGGGTCACGACCCACGACCAAAAGCCTTTAGGGTAGTTCAGATAATTACTGCCAACTGGAGATGAATGCTCCATAAACGAATCCTTTCAAACGTTCAGTTCAAACTCTTTAAATACTCGATCACCGCAAAAATCTCTGAGTCCGTCATGAGCCCTTTGTAAGAAGGCATGAGTCCCACTTGATACCCCGCGAGGGTTCTCTTGTGCGGTGTCTCGATCTTTTCTCGAATCCAATTTTCATCCACCTGAACTTTGGAGCCGTCAGCCAGAACTGCCTCTCGACCAAAAATTTTGTGGTAGCTGGGTCCGATTCGAGCACTTCCATCGGACGAATGGCAACTCACGCATCCCATTGACTGAACCACCTGAGCTCCCTGTTGTGCGAGCTGATTGAGTCCTTTAGCGTGAGCATCCTTTCGCAGATCCACTTCGGCAGAGGCTTGTTGATCCCAGTTCAAAAACTCAGGTCCTACAGGAGGAGGCAACTGAACGTCCTTGCCCCACTTCCATTTTTCAAACTCATCCTTGGAGAGAACGACTACGCGACCCATCATGTTAGAGTGACTCGCTCCGCAGTACTCCGTGCAAAAAATCAAATGCTGCCCCGACATGCCTGACTCAAACCAGGTGGTTGTAAACATTCCTGGAACAGCATCCTTTTTGATTCGAAAATTTGGGACAAAGAATGAATGCAAAACATCGTTCTTCTCAGAAGTAATTAGCAAGCGCACAGGTGTATTCTCGGGAACATACATATCTGTTTGTACAATTCGCCCGTCATCGTACTGAAACGACCAGTTCCAAGATTTCGCAACAACTCGAACGGTCATGGCATTGGGAGGAATCTGAGTGGTCTTCTTATAGACCTCCCAACCCCATGCAAAAATAATCAAAGCCAAGATGGTTGGAATCACCGTCCACGTGAATTCCAAAATGGAATTGTGTTCAATATGTGAGGCGGGCTTGATTCCCGGTCTTTCACGATATTTCACAATAAAAAAGATCGCGGGAACGACAATGATCACAAAGAAAAAGGCACAAACCCAAAACAGGAATGTGTAAAGTGCATCCCAGTCCTTTGCAAACTGTGTTCCCTGAATCGGCAATGTTCCCCAAAGGCCGTTCGACATAACCATCTACCTCGCGACTAAGTTTCTCTTTCGATCTCGAGTCCAAAATACCAACAAATAAATAATCATCCCCACCATCATCAGCATCCCCGCCAACTGAACCATTCGCAGCGCATAGATCGAATATCCGCGCGCAAAAGGATCATAGCGATAGCAGAGCATCAAGACTCGATCGACGATCGAGCCAATTTTACCGTCCGAAGCTTCCAAAAGCGAAAGCTTCAAATCCTTGTAAGGAAAGTCCACACCGTAAAGAACACGCGAAATCATTCCGGTCGGTGACAAAACAAAAATCCCCGCGGCATGTGCAAACTCTCCGGACTCCTTATCATAGCGAAAACCAAATCCCAACTGAGCGGCCAACTGAGATACTTGATCCTCGGATCCCACAAGCCAGTGCCAGCCATTGCTGACATCTCGATTGAAGCGCTTCATATAGGTCGCCTTTTTTTCGGCAGCCAAATCAAACGTCTCTTGATGATTCATGCTGACCGTCACAATTTCGTAATCCTGACCAGGATTCAGCTCAAGAGAGCTCGCCGAATTCACGAATCCATTGAGCAAGGGCGTACAAACACCGGGGCATCTATAATAGACAAACATCAAGATCACGGGCTTCTTGCCGGTGAAGTAAGTAGAGAGGGCTACGGACTCGCCCACCTCATTTTGAAATTTTAGACTGCCGATATTGACCTGGTCGCCTAGTCTTTCGGTGATAGAAATCCCTTGAACCTCTTCAGAGGGCACTGGCGTGCTCACTGCATCCGAAACAAGAAGACTCAATCCTAATAAACCTTGAACCAGCATTCTTTTATCCGTGGTGGTGTACCGACGCCTCCAAATTTGGATCTCCAATGGGGATCATACGGATTCGTTCCATGATCATTCCCACAACGAGGACAAAGAGAGCAAAAAATCCGAGGGCCACACCCAAATCCCGCCACGCAAAGCTCGCGGCCAAAGTTTCGATTCCCAGAGGCAATCTCATCGCCGGAAAAATCATCCAAAACATTTCAATCCAATGGCCCGCCAAAATAACAAAACAGACGGGGATCAAAATCTTAAAGTTACGTTTGTTTCCAAAAGGGAGAATGGCAAAGAGAGGGACGACGAGTCGCAAAACAAAGGCGGCTGCACCAAAAGCAAACCAGCCACTCTTGGCACGCTCGATATAGAAAAATGTTTCTTCGGGCAAATTGGCGTACCAAATGAGCATGTATTCGCAAAAAACGATGTAACCCCAGAACACTGAGAACCCAAAAAGAAACTTAGCCATATCATGGATATGATCAGTGTTCACAAAATCTCTGAGTGTTCCGTTTCTCATGAGCATCCAAATCAGAACAATCATTAGTGCAAGGCCAGACTGAAACAGAGCGGCAAAAAAGTGCACGCCGAGCATTGTCGAAAACCAATGAGGCTCCAAAGACATCAAGAGATCAAAGCCCGCCATCGTGACACTGAGAGCAAACAAAATGATGATCAGGGCCGATGCTCGACGGTTCTTGAGATTAATACTGGCGTCCATCGTGCGGTCTTGAACGAAAGAATTTCGAATCAAATAAATCGCTGAGAGAATCCAAATCACAAAATACGCGATAAGACGAAGACCAAAAGCTGAAGAATTAAGAAAGGGAGACTTCAGTTGCAAAAGTGCATCCTCGGCAACCTTGTCAGTGTGCGACCATTCAAAAATAGAATGATGCCCCATATAAATTCCAATTCCCAAAACAGCTGCCAAAGGCAGGGTCAAAGCCATTGCTTCAAAAACGCGCCTAAACGAAACGTTCCAACGTGCTCCAACCAGATGATTGACCGACAAAAAGAAAAGCCCACAGAGTCCAAAACCCAAAAAAACAACGGAACCCAGCAAGTAGCTGTACCATCCGCGAATTGCACTCTCTTTAAATGTGAGATGCAGGCACAGAGCGCCCATCGCTAAGACAACGGCCAACGCCGCCTTGAGCCCAAAACTCATGCGATATTGAACAACAGCGGGAAGACTCATGGATTCGCTCCCTTCAAAACGGCTTCAAAAGCTCGAAGATCTTCATCACTCGGCGCACTGGCTAAGTGCAGTACGCGAACAAACTTTACCACAGCCCAGCGATCACTTTCGCGAATCTGTGGGCCATAAGCACCCATAGTATTTTGACCATTCGTGATAATGTGAAAGATCTGAGAATCTGCAAATCCTCGAATCTTTTCAGAATTCAGTGAGGGTGGATTGGGAAATGCTCCTACAATGGAGCCGTTTCCATTGCCGTCGCGTCCGTGGCAAACAATGCAGTTGTTGTTGTATACAAACTGCCCGCGCAACAAAAGCTCCCGGCTCACTGCCAGGGGAGCCGAAGTCTTGGCGACATCCTCTGCTCGAACACTTGCTCCGACGTAGACTGTGGGATTTTGTTCTCGAGCAACCGACCCAGCGGGAGGAATACGTGCGGCCGAAAAGTTTTCAAAAAAATCATAGCCCCTTTGAGGCTTGAGTGACTCCGTACGATGCATATTGGGCAAATACTGGAGTGGCTGGTGAGACCACTGAACCCAACTGCTGCTGTATCGATACCAAAAAATAAAACCCATCAATACAACAACGGAAGGTACCGCCCATTTCAAGAAACACTTCATAGCCGACCCTCCACATGGTGAACGTCTTGGGCGTGGATCTCTTTGAGAAACTTTTTCACAGAATCAATCTGAGCGTCGTTTTCGACTTCGATGGCCACTGCAAACCGATCGTTGGTGATGTCCGGATGAAATATGGGCTTTGAAAAATTCGGAAGCCCCAAATATCCCACAAACATTGCTGCTGCTGTTGTCACTCCTGCCAAAAGAACAGTGAGTTCAAAGAAGATCGGAAAATATGCTGGAATCGCAAAGATAGGTTTGCCCCCGATGTTGATGGGCCAACTCACACCGTGAGTCCAGACTTGCAGCCCGATTGCCGTCATCAAACCCGCCATGCCTGCCGCAAAACTGACATAGGGCAGAGTGCTGCGCTTGATTCCCATGGCCTTTTCGATTCCATGAACAGGAAACGGAGTGAAGGTATCAAACTGAGAAAAATTGCGATCTCGCACTCGAGCAGCTGCTTCGAGAATCTCATCGGGACTAAAATAATATCCCACCACACAGTACTTCTTAGCCATGGTGTTGCCCTCCCTTCGTGGGCATGACCGATTTTATCTCAGCCATCGCAATGGTTGGTACAAACCGGCAAAACAAAAGAAAGAGCGTAAAGAACACGCCAAAACTGCCAAACAACATGGCGTAGTCCCACGTCGACAAACGAAAATAGTTCCATGAACTCGGCAAAAAGTCTGTCGCCAAAGAGGAGACAACGATGACGAATCTCTCAAACCACATTCCGACGTTCACAAAAAGTGACAAAACAAACATCAAAGGAATATTGCGACGACATGCCTTGAACCAAAAAAACTGGGGCGAGAGAACGTTGCAACCAATCATGATCCAGTAAGACCATGCATAAGGCCCCATTGCTCGATTGATAAAGATAAAGCGCTCGTAAGGAACACCACTATACCAGGCGATAAAAAACTCAGTCGCGTAGGCCAAGCCCACAAGCATTCCTGTCGCCAAGATGATTTTGTTCATCGCATCCAAATGCGCGATAGTGATGTAGTCTTTGAGATTAAAAACTTCTCGGGCAATGACGAGCAAAGTCACCACCATGGCAAAACCTGAAAAGATCGCTCCCGCGACAAAGTAGGGAGGGAAAATTGTCGTATGCCAACCCGGGATAATCGAGACCGCGAAATCAAAAGACACGATGGTGTGTACTGACAAAACGAGCGGAGTCGAAAGGCCCGCAAGAATTGTATACGCGATCTCGTAGTGGCTCCATCCGCGGCTAGAACCTCTCCAGCCCAGCGCCAAAACTCCGTATACTTTTTTGCGAATCCAGTTTTTGGCGCGATCTCGTACGGACGCAAAATCCGGAACGAGGCCGGTGTACCAAAACACTGCTGAAATTGTGAAATAGGTCGAAACGGCAAAGACATCCCACAACAAGGGAGATCTAAAGTTAACCCAAAGCGGCCCCATCACATTGGGATAAGGAAACAACCAGTAAGCCGCATACCAAGGTCGCCCGGTATGAATCAGCGGAAACATCCCCGCGCAGATCACCGCAAATATCGTCATCGCTTCAGCAGACCGATTGATCCCCGTTCGCCATTTTTGTTTGAACAAAAACAGAATCGCAGAGATCAAAGTTCCTGCATGACCAATACCGATCCAAAAAACGAAGGTAATGATCATCATCCCCCAGCCCACTGGAGATCGAATACCGGATTGTCCCGCTCCTGTGAGAAGCAAATAAACAATCATGCCTGTGGCAAAACCTGCGATGGTGCTGCTGATACCAAAGGCAGCCATCCAAAGTTTTGTCGGAAAAGATTCTAAGGGTTTGCAAACGTCGTTGTTTACATCCGCGTAGGTCTTTTCCCCGGTCACTAATGGCTCTTCAAAAAGTGCTGTCTTCATACTGAAGACTCCTTATTTCGAATTCTGGGTAAATACGTCACATTTGGCTGAGTATTGAGAACTTCAAGGACCTTGAAGCCGCTCTGAGCTTGAGCCAATTGAGAGACTTGTGATTGGGGATCGTTGAGATCTCCAAAAATAATCGCATCCGCGGGACAAGACTGCTGACACGCCGTTTTGATGCTGCCGTCTTCAATGCGCTCCATTCGATCTTTTACGGTGCTGCGGATACGCTGCACGCAGAACGTGCACTTTTCCATAATACCCCGTGTTCGAACGGAAACATCCGGGTTGATCATCATCGGCAACGGATCTTCTTTCGTCACTGCATTTGCCAACTTGTCCGAATACTGGAACCAATTAAATCGTCGTACTTTGTAAGGACAGTTGTTGGCGCAATAACGAGTTCCGACACAACGATTGTAGGACATATCGTTGAGACCATCGCTGCTATGAACTGTCGCCAATACGGGGCAAACCGTTTCGCACGGAGCCTTGTCACAATGTTGGCACATCATGGTTTCAAAATTTGACTCGGGGTTTTCTGCATTTCCCGAATGATACAAATCAAGTCTCAGCCAAGCTTGATGACGACCCTTTCGAGTTTGGTCGGCACCAACAGTTGAGACATTGTTTTCGATGTAACAAGCCACAACACAAGCGCTACAGCCAGTACAAGAGTTGAGATCAACAGCCATCCCCCATTTTTGACCCGGGTAGACGAATTCTTTGTCGTTATAAATCGAAAACACATGAGGCTTTTTGTGAGCTCGCTCTCCACTCTTATATTCGTCGAGCGTATAGGTATGCAAAACGTCCGCATCCCGTCCCTGCAAATCAAACTGCTTTTGAGTGCAGGCGAGTTCATAGGTCTCACCCGTCTTTGTCAAAGTCCCACTCAATCCTCTGAGCTGAACCTCGCCATCAGCATCCCATGAAGCAATTGAGAATGCGTTCTGACCCACATTGGTTCCCAGTGATCCCGCGTGGGTGCGTCCATATCCTAAAGCAATGACAGCGGTATCTTCTGCCAATCCCGTTTGAACAAAAACGGGCAGCTTAAAACTTTTTCCGTTTACAGATACCTGCACCACGTCACTCGAAAAATCACTGGCGAGAACTTTTGGCTTTTCGCGAGCGGCATCATTGAAGTGATTGGCGTTTAATCCCAATCGAGCCGCCATTTTGGGAGAGACTCCCACAAAATTATCCCACACCACTTTTGTAATCGGGTCCGGCAACTCTTGAAGATAAGGATTGTTTGCGTGAGATCCGTCTCGCAAAGCAACGGGCGAATACAGCGCAAACTTGACTGGCCCTGTCGCCTTTGTGGACGCAGCTCTCTCAAGTCGGCTCAGCGCATTGGCCCACTTGATTCCTGGCTTACCCCCTGCACCAGAGACAAAGGCTCCCTTTTTGAGCTGGCCATTCCACCACGCTTTAAAGTCACCCGCAGGTGCGATATTTTTTTGCCAATAAGAAATCACTTCATCTCTAAAATTTGCAGACCCTGTCCCCATCCAAGAAAGCAAAATCTCTCCTAAGCTTTTGCTTTGATAGAGAGGTTCGATAACGGGTTGCTGAATAGTATAAACACCTTCTCGAATTTCAGAATCTCCCCAGCTCTCCAAGAAATGACTCTCAGGCAAAGCCCATGTCGCCAATGCAGATGTTTCATCTGCAGAAGGCACAATGGTCACTACCGTAGGAACCTTAGAAACAGCTTCTCGAAACGCCTCTCCAGCGGAGTAGGCAGGATTCACGCCTTGAACAATCAGAACTTGAACACGGCCTGCCTTCATCGCCTCGATGAGAGAAGACAAAGATTCGCCGCCTTCTGTTCCCAGTTTCATGGCACGATCTGTATCTAAAGTTGTTCCAAAATTTCCGAGCGCGGCATTGAGCAAAAGCGCGGCTAACTGAACCGCTAAAGGCTGCGACCCGCGCCCTCCTGCAACGACGAGCGATTTTCCGCGAGCGTCACTAAGATCTTTGGCCGCCTTTTGAACCACCGCCAGATCAAATCCAAATTCTTGCGAAAGTTTGGTCGCAGAATAACGACCAAAATAACTCGAAGCTGCTCCTTCTGAAGAGCGAGCCTTAACCACCTCAGCACCCAGAGCTTGCAATACCGCCAGTTGCGCGTCGGCCGAAATCGTCGAGCGAAGATCGGCGGCAATCCCTGTCACCGAGTGGGAACTCTCAAACACATAAAGACGATTGAGATTGGCATCTCCTCGGTGAATCTTTCGTCTCTTTGAAAACTGTTTTGTAAACTCAACGGGACGAATCCAAGATCCTAAAAAGTCTGCGTCCACAGAAACGACAACATCCGCTTGATCAAACCTCAACGTCGGGAAAAATCGTCGGCCTGACACAATTTCCATCGCACGATCCATCGAATCGGTCGGCAAATCCTCTGCCGTATGATGGGAGCCCTTGGTTTGATCCACAAACTGTCCGATCACGCGACGAGTGGTCGGGCTCAAAACGGGCCCTGTCAAAACACGAACACTGCCCGCAGAACCTGCACTCAATGCAGCCTTTACTGCGGTATCCACCTCGGACCACGTGAGAGCCTTAGAAGTCTTCACCTCGATCGGAGTTTTGAGCCGCTCAGGATTATAGAGATCAAAAAGCGATGCTTGGCCGACAGCATCGAGTCCACCCTGTGTCACAGGGTGATCTGGATTTCCTTCGAGCTTGATGGGCTTCCCTTCGCGAGTCTTGACCAAAACTCCATGGCCTTGCGCGGTCGCCGTCGCATACCAAAGTGGCTGACCATAAGTGAGCGCTTGCGGTTTGTTGACGTAGGGAACCAAGTGATCAACCGGGCGGCGAGTACACGCCGTGGTCGTCAAAAGCGCAGAGGCCGCTGCAGAAAACTGCAAAAATCGTCGTCGAGAGACTTCGAGAGCTGGAGCCTGACTCGCAAGCACTTCCTTTTTCTCATCAAGTAACACAGGAAACTCTTGTCCGCGACGAGCTTTGAGAGAGTCAAAACTCTCTTGAGACTCTCCAATGACCTGCCAAAACTTTCGACTCTCCTGAGTCAAAACCTGTTCTTCTTGCTGTCGTTGAAACTCAATATCTTCTTTGCGAGTGCTCATGTCTTCATCTCCACTCTGTTACCGATGGCACGTTGAACAACTGATGTCTGCATTGTGTGGGTCTGGATGCGACATCGCCTGCAATACAGGATTCATCGGCTCTGCACCCCTCATCTCATCCCGCTTCTTCGCAAACTCAATGCGACTCGGCGTGAGATAATTGTTGTTTCGGTGACAATCAATACACCAACCCATATTCAGCTTTGAAAACTGATAAACTTTTTCCATGGTCTCCACAGGTCCATGACAAGTCTGACACTGAACCCCCGCACTGACGTGGCGCGAGTGATTGAAATAAACAAAATCAGGAAGGACGTGAACCTTGACCCACGCAATGGGCTTTTTCTCATCGTAGGCTTTTTTGACTTGCTGAATCCAAGGGCTATTGGGGAGCACCATGGTATGACAATTCATACAAGTCTCGAGACCCGGAACAGACGCAAACTCTGCGTATTCTGCTGACCCATGACAATACAAACAGGGAATCTGAAACTGCCCCGCATGACGCTGGTGACTAAACGGAATGGGCTGCTCGGGAGCATAATTTTGATAATATCCCGGCATAAACCAAAGATAGAGAGCTACTCCCGCCACGACAGTCAAAACCGTTGTCGCCAAGATAAGCTTTTTCATTATGACTTTTTCGCTATGATCGTGACCTTCGCCGTCAGAAACTGCGTCGTCTTGTTCGCTCATTCTAGTCAGCACCCTTCCAAAACTACGTAAACTCAAAAAGAAGCCACATATACTAAAGAGGGGGGGTGGAATTCTGTCAATTCACGAAACATATATATTGGAGATGAAAAAATTTTCTTAACGTTCGCGTAAGACTATTCATTTCACGTCAGATGTTTGTCTCCAAAAATTTCATCACCTCACCAGCAAACTTTGATTGATCTGCCGACTCAAAAACTGATCATCTGCTTGCAATTCGGGAGGGGTCATGAGGGATTCGGCAGCATTTTTTCTGAAACTGAACAGGATTATTGCAACTTCATTAGCCGTTTGCCTTGCAAGTGCGGACTTTGCCGGGGCTCTCGCCCAATCGGCTCCTGATGCGGACGGCAATTACAGCGTGCGCCATCGCGACACTCCTGATGGGCTCTACGAAAGCTCTTACGGCAATGCTCTTCGGGGCAAAAAACTCTCCGATCTAAGCCCTGAGGGCCTCAAAGCCTATTTTGAGAGTCACCCTGAGCTGAAATCAGAATCACAAGCCTATGATATGGCGACGGGACAGGCGATCGACCCGACCAAAAAAGCCACGGATCGACGCATTCTCTATGTCGTTGGAGTTCCGTTGTTTGGAAAAGAACGAACTGAAACCATGAGCCTTGTCCAAAAACTCGCCCAGCA